>Ga0181587_10000208_pt1 | contig 46008 bp, 43 predicted proteins | sample 071ome_27_FD_132463 | JGI IMG/M metagenome (GOLD analysis project Ga0181587, IMG submission 132463) | Coastal salt marsh microbial communities from the Groves Creek Marsh, Skidaway Island, Georgia - 071409AT metaG (megahit assembly) | ecosystem: Environmental > Aquatic > Marine > Intertidal... | reverse complement strand
CGCAGAGGCCGCATCCCAATAGTCGATATGTTCAACAACTTTTCCATCGGCATTGAACCTGATCTGACTCATCCCATCGAATGACCAGGGGCAGCCGCGCAACCGGGCGGTGAACCGCCATGTCATCAAACACAAATCGCCATCTGTGGCTTGGTGCTTTACCTGGAACTTGACCGGTCCGACCTCCGAGAACATATGCCGAAGAACGGCATCCATCGCTCGAACGCCAGTAACGTCATTGAACGGATCGCGAAACCGCACGTTCTCTGAAACATACTCCCCCAGCTCTTCAAGCGTACAAGGCGTAAGAGATTCAAGATACTGGCGGTACCGCTGCTGAGGAGTGTTCATGACCGGACCAGCCGCCGTGTCAGGCAAAAAAACAGCCGGTATGGGAGGATGCGAAGCAATTTCATCAAGAAAACGAAGCGTCCGGGGAAAGCAATCTCGAACCGCCCCGAATCAAGGCCGCTCATCACGTGTCTTACGGCATCTTCGACCGAGATCAAAAACGGCATGGGAAATTCATTCTTGTCGGTCAGGGGTGTCTTGACGAAGCCGGGGTTAATGACGGTCATCTGTACGTTGTACTTTTCCAATTCGGGTTTCAGAGATTCGCACATATTGATCAACCCGGCCTTCGACGCGCCATAGCCGGCGGCTGTAGGCAATCCGCTGTAGCCGGCGACCGATGCAACGATCGCTATATGTCCCCGGCGCCTTTCGATCATTTCGGGAAGAATCTGAGCAAGACAGTTTGCAGTCCCGACAAGGTTTGTATCGATAAGTTTACGAAAGTCATCCAGCGAAAATTCCGGCGCGGAGATCGGTATATGCGTCCCCGCGTTCAAAATGACGAGATCGGGACAACCCAGCGCGCCGACAATAGCCCCCGCAGTTTCCTTGGTTTTCGTTAGATCGGTGATATCCAGCGGGAAACAATGGAAATCCGGCGCGGCCCATTCCTTTTTCAGTTGCAGAAGGTCGTTTTCCGTCCGTCCACTTGCCGCAACGGTCCACCCTCTTTTTGCAAATTCTTTTGCCAGTCCCCGTCCGATCCCTTTACCGGCTCCGGTAATCCAGACGATTCCGGTCTGTGGCAGGCCCATCACCTTTTCGCTTCGATTAGATTATCGCTCGAACACCGCCGACACACATACTCCAGGGTCGAACCATCGCGTCCGGCAAAGCGCATTCTAACCCAACGACCGTCAGCGTCGTACCAAACCTCTGTCTGGAGTTGGCCGTTATAGCGGTATCGGGTCGCCATCCGGTTCCCGGCGTTGGTCATCACGGATTCCTGTTCCTCTGGCTCGATCGTAACGAGGTTTATACGACCGGTCAGCGTGTTGAGAACGCGTTCTTCTTGCAGGACACCCGGATTCCAGTGGTTGGTCGGAAACAGGGGCAGGGCTGCGTACTCAGCCTGTTGCGCACGAACAATTCGAAGCCGGTTCCCTGCGCGTTGGGCGGTGAAGCTGGTTTTCTTTCCATTATCGTCGACTTTTGCAACCAGCTTCTTCAGCATGCCGTCCTTCCATCGTGCTGTTGACTGGTAGTGAAATCGAAACGCCGTGAAAAATAGGAAATCGATCTGAAGCTTGGACTCCGTGTCTACGGTTAGCTCGTCTGCAGTGCCGCTGAAACGTATGTGATGCGTACCGATTTTCTTGCCGTTTCTCAGTACGTCGAACTCGACCTGTGGCCCGTACAGTCCCATCGGATCGTAGATTTTGGCAGGACTGCTCAACGCTGCGCTCAAAGCGCCCGAAGACGCCAAGAGGATTAGTGCCGGCACAGCCATGCAGGATACCAATCTGGTCAGAGACAATCGCATCGTTTCCTCCCTACGCGCGACCTCCTGTTACGCTGGAATGGGCGCTACGGATCACCCTGTTTGACGAAATTCAGGCGTCAAGGCTGGAATTTGCGCTCCTCCAGACATCGGTATCCTTGCATCGCTTGCAGATCCGTTCGCCATTCCAGGAGCTGGAAAAATTCTTTCCGCATTTCAGGCACGGGCGGTTGATCACCGAGTTCTCTGTATCATCCCCGAATTTCTTGAATTTCTTAATCATGGCTGGGTTGAGTGCAGAATCATTGGCCGATTGGAAAAACGTCATCTCTGACAGGGCAAGCGGAAGGGGGGTATCGCATTGGCGGGAGGAACCAATCGATACCCCCTGGAGCCGCTCTCGTTCCGGTGTTGAGAGGCATCAGGCCCGTCAGTGAGGGGAAGCGCCTCGGACTGAACCCTCAGTCACCACTAAACTGTACGCAATCCCTCTGTATTCGGATCAGCCGCAGCCTTGAAATTCGAGGTTGGTTGGCAAGTGACCTGTACGATGTTTCCCCGGAACAGGGTTCAAGCGGCAGGTGTCAGGGAAAATGATCCGAAAACCGGGCGTAACCGTATAAAGATCATGACCCGGTCCTTTGTGCTTCGCGCCATCGCCCTGATATCAGCTGTGACCGCGTTATCAGGCTGCTCCCCGCTAGTGCTACTTGACCGGGTTGTCCCCCACTCTGGCTATGAGGTGGTTGCTGATATTCCTTACGGACCTGATCCCCGCCACAGACTCGATGTTTATGTTCCGCTCCGGACAGACCCCGACGCGCCGGTTATCGTGTTCTTTTACGGCGGCAGCTGGAAATCGGGCGATCGCGCCCAGTACAGATTCGTCGGTCAGACCTTTGCGTCCCGCGGTTACATTACCGTAGTGGCGGATTATCGGCTTTTTCCGCAGGTCAGGTTCCCGGATTTCGTATCAGATGGCGCCAGCGCCGTCAGGTGGGTTCATCGATCAATCGCGCGGTTCGGCGGCAACGGATCCTCGATGGTACTGATGGGGCACTCGGCCGGGGCGCACATTGCGGCGCTTCTGGCACTCGACAGGGTTTACCTGGAAACCGCTGACGTACCGCCGAAGGCGGTTTCCGGCTTGATCGGTCTGGCAGGACCGTACTCTTTCGACCCGCTGCGTTATTCCTCTATCAGCCCGGTCTTTAAACATGCGAAGCATGTCGACGATGCACGACCTGTAACATTTGCCGACAGGAATGCGCCGCGATCCCTTCTGCTGCATGGCCTTGACGACTGGACGGTTAACCCCCGGAATTCCGAAAGCCTGACGGCTGCTTTGATCGAAGCGAACGCACCTGCCCAGTATGTCCCCTTGGAGGATGTCGGACATGCCGGCATTCTGATTGCGCTATCGTTACCTTTTAGAAGATCAGCTCCGGTGTTGGACAATGTTTTCGCCTTTCTGATGAGCGTGAAGGCACGAATGCCTGCTTCCAAAGCGCATAGCTCACGAAGAGGCGCTGTCAGACGTAATCGGCTTGAGCCGGTTTCGGGGCGCCATGAAAATCCTCGGCAATGAGAAGAGCCAGGAATGCCGTCGGTGGTTGAACAATCGGGCTGAAAACTCGCACCAGCCATTCCGAAGACGGGAAGGTCCGCTCGGCGGCCATTGCAGAAAGGCGTCAATTGGCGGCATGATTAACGGGGGCCGGCTTGCAATCGGTCTCGAGTTCGCGTTTGTCTGACAACACCCCGTACGGCCCCAACGTCATAAAGCGAAGACTGCCATGTCAGCCCGAGAAACCATCCACCTGGCCGCCGACCTTTCGTTTCTCCATACCGACTTTCTGTGGCGGATGCCGGGCTCCTGGGTAGGCTATCCCTATTACAGCACGTCCGATTTCTACGAAGACATCGCGAAAATCGCCGAACGCGGAAAAATGGACCTGCTGTTTTTCGGCGATACCGGCGGTACGTCGGAGGATTTCGGCGGGAACTTCGACGCCGTCGTCAGCCGGGGCGTCAAATGGCCCCGTCACGACATGACGCCCATGATTCCGGTTCTCGCACGGGTGACGAATCACATCGGCTATGCCTTGACCATGTCGACGACCTATCACCACCCCTTTCATTGCGCGCGAATGTTCAATGCGCTCGATCACGTGACGCGGGGGCGGATCGCCTGGAACGCCGTTACGTCGGCCTACAAATGGGAGGCGATGAACTGGGGTTTCGACGTCATGATGGAACATGACGAGCGCTATCGCCGGGCGCAGGAATTCCTTCAGGTTGCCTGCCAGCTGTGGGACAGCGTCGAACCGGATGCCCCGGTGCTGGACCGGGACAAGGGGCTGTTTCTGGATCCCGACAAGGTGCACCGGCTTGATTTCCGGGGCGATTACTTCAATGTCCGCGGCCCGCTGCCGGCCCTGCCGTCGCCGCAACAGCGGCCGCTGATCATTCAGGCCGGACAGTCAGGCCCCGGAATGGATCTGGCCGCCAAATACGCGGATCTGCAATTCAGTACGCGCCGGACCGTGGAAAGCATGAAACAGCATCGAGCCGCGATCGACGAGAAGCTCGCGTCGTTCGGCAGGAAGCCGCGCGATCTCGGCATCCTGTGGTCGGTGCGCGTTCAGGTGGCGGAGTCGCGATCCGAAGCGCGGGCGAAGGAGCAGGCCTTTCTCGATTCGATCCCGCCCGAGGGCGGTCTGATCGAAATGTCGCAATGGTTTGGCGTTGATTTTTCGACAGCCGATCCAAACATGACCCTGTCGGATTTTGCGGATCAGGTCCGCGAAGCGGGCGGCAATCTCGGAACCTTCGAAGAGATCGTCAAAACCACCGACTCAAAGACCACCGTCCTGGAGCTTGGCCGCGACTACCTTACAAAGAGGATCATGACGGCCGAGGGGACGCCTGAAGAGATCGTCGACAAGCTGGAGATGATCCACAACGAGACCGGCGCCAATGGCGGATTCATCCTGGGGCGCGGCTATCACGCGATGGATAACATTCGCGAGTTCGTCGAGCGCGTGGTGCCGGAGCTTCAGCGTCGGGGGCTCTCGAAAACCGAATATAGCGCGGGAACGTTGCGCGACAATTTCAACGATTGAATCTTCGAAGATAGGTGTTCGGGAACGGACACCGCTGGCGGCTATGTCGGATCCGATCGGCTTGGGTCTCAATCTGCGGGTCGGATCAGGCCCGTGCGGTCAGGCGGACAGCCTTTGTCCCCATTTGGCGACGTGGTCAATCGTGACGGATACCTCGTTGCCGCATCCGATATACTCGACCTTATCGAAACAGAACTGAGCGGCCATGGCGATCCCGCGACCGTTTCGGCGCGTCATTCGCTCCGGGCAGATCGTCATGAAGGGTTTCGGATCGAAGCCCCTTCCCATGTCCTTGATCCGGAACTGGATCGAACTGCTGTGGGTCTCGAATTCGACAGTCACGTATTTGTTCCGGTTCTCTGTCAACAGAAGTCGTTTCTCAATTTCCTGCGGCCAGCTGTTCGTGTCGAGGAGTATCTGCTTTTGTTCGTACGTGATCCCCAGGTTGCCATGCTCGATCGCATTCACCAGGAGTTCCGTCAGGCCGATGGCCGCAGACTGGGGATCCGGACAGGGCAGGGAGAGCATCGTCGCAAGCTTGCGGGCTTCATCAAGTGTCTGGATCTCAAACGTGGCGTTCACCAGCCGGCCGACACCCGAACTGCGATTCCTTACATCCTTCCGAATCAGCCGGGTTTGCCTGGCATCGACCGCTGAGGTGCGCACGATCGAATGCAGAATGTCGTTGTCGATGTCTGCTACGATACAGAAATAGGCCCCGGCCTCGACAAGCGACGTCTGTTCTTCCTCGCTGGCCCCATTCGACTGGACGATAACAGGCGTGTCCCATATTTCCGTGTCGGTCTTTACAAGGGTCAGGAACTCCAGCCCTTCCTGCACGTCTCCGCCGGAATTGAAAATCACGGCATCGATCGCGTCAGGATTTTCCCGGATCGTGAAGATTGCGGAGCCGGGCTCATCGACGACCTCTGTTTTATACCCCTTTGCACAAAGCTGGTCGGGAATAGGGCCGGGCGTTCGGGCATCGCAGAGTACATAAAGTATGTTCATGGCTATTCCCCTGTCTCCAGCCTGACCGGTTCGGGCGAGCCGATGAAAACCATCGTCAGGTCGTCGCTCAGCAGCTGATCGTTGGTTTCGAAGAGATGTGTGTTAACCGCCTGTAGCAGTTCGGCCCCCGGTGCGATCCGGGATTTCGAAGCGACAAACTCCCCAAGAAGGTCTTCCGTGAAGATTGGGTCCGCGGGCGATGGCGTTTCGATCAGCGCATCGCTGTATAAGAGCAGAAAGGCCCCGGGGGCGAAGGCCGCTTCACGCAGCTCGTAACCGGTCCCGTTTTTCATACCGACAGGCAGGCCGGCGGATTCGAGCAACGCCCACTCGGGTCCGGTATTTCCCATGCCGCGACAGATTACAGGTGGGGGCGCGTCGGCCGATGCGTAGGTGAGCCTGTTCTCGCAACGGTCGAGAATGCCGTAGATCATCGTTGCGAACTGGCCGGCAGGCAGCACCTCCGAGAGGTAGTTGTTTACGTCGAACAGGCAGGCAGACGGATCGGCAAGGTCGAGATCGGTACGGTCCATATAGGTCTGCAGACGAAACGTATTGAGCGCGGCGCCGACTCCGTGGCCGGAAAAGTCTGCCAGATAGAAAGCCAGTCGTTCATCGTCCAGGCTTCTCAGATTCCAGATATCGCCCCCCAGTTCCGAACAGGCGCTGTAGTGGGACCCGATGATCAGCCCATGGCGCCTCGCTGCAGCTTCGATTGTTTTGTCGTCCGGCAGAAGGCCTTCCTGCATGAAGTGAGCGGCATTCAGCTCCTCACTTGTACGCGCCTGGTACTCCGACAGGCGTCGAATCATGGTGCGATTCGCCAGGTGCAATCGGACGCGCGCGACGAGCTCGCGCGGATTGATCGGCTTGCTTACGAGGTCGGTGGCGCCGACTTCGAATGCTCGGACGCGCTCATCCTCGGTACTGGAGGCCGTCTGGAACAGAACCGTCAGGTCCCGCCACCGGGGGTCCGCCCGAAGTTTCCGGCACACCTCGATCCCGCTCATATTGGGCATGTTCTGATCGAGGATCACCATGTCCGGATTAATGCGGTCCGCCCTGTCCAGGGCCAGGAGACCGTCTTCGGCGTAGTACAGGTTGGTGAAACCGGCTTTCGACAGGATGACACTGATCATGTCGCGGATCAGCTTGTGGTCGTCGACGATCAGAATCGTGGAGGACCGGATCGCATCCCGGATTTCCGACTCTTTTCCCGGCGAAAGAGAGCGGGCAGACGACAGCGGCCTTGCCGAGGGCTCGATACCGGAAATTTTCATCGGCCTGCTTTGGCGCTTCTATGAGTTCCGTATCGCCGGCATCCTTCGTCCGTCAATTTTCGATAAGAACCATCTCATCGAACTTGCAAAGCGTGAGCATTCGTTTGACCTGTCCCTGCGCGCCCCGCAAAACAAGGGACCAGTTGCTTTTCCTGGCTTCTTCGCTTGCAAGCAGGAACATTCCGAGGCCGGAGGAATCAATCGATACGAGCTGGTTCAGTTCAAAAACGCATTTGTTCTTCCCGCTCTCATTTGCTCTGTCGATAACCTCCCGAAATGTCGCCTGATCGGCGAAGGAGAGGTCTTCGCTAAGCGAAATTATGAACTGATCGTCGACAATATTCGTTTCCTGCTTCATGGCGAAATCCAGTGTTTCCTTTTGGGGCATATACTCGGAATGAGGGAATGAGTTTTAGTCCTCAAAACTTAAGAAACCGTTGGCGCCCAGGGTATAAAGAGCTCATCAGACGTGTTTGGCCCGGTTCGGCCCGGGCGGCGACCGTCGCGCCAGGCGATGCGGCCGTTCGCCCGGCCGGCGACGACAAGCCCCTTTCACGCAGCCGCCTGCTGCGCACTGACAGTGACCGGGTGCATCGAGTAAACCGCCCGGAATTCAATCTCGAACGCCTCGCGCAGCGGGATGCCTTCCGCTTCGGCCCGGTCCTCCGCCAGATCGGCCGCGACCTGGCGCGCGTGGGCCCGTCGTTCCTCCTCGGTCCAGCAGCGATAAAGCGGCCAGTCCTCGGAATATTCGTTGACCCAGTCGCAGCCGGTCATCTCGGACAGAAGCGAATGAACCAGATGGTCCCCCCTGTCGCCCGAGAGCGTGGCCCCGCGAATAAACCCGTCATCGTCGGTCGAGGCGAGGAAAGCGAGGCCGCTGACCTCATCGCGAATGGCGCAGCCGCGATGGGTAAGATCGATTTCCAGCGGAAAGGCGCGTCGGCTGTTCCAGGCGTATAGCTGGCTGACAGGAATCTTTCTAGTCGGCAGGAAGTCGGTATGCATGGCGTTCCTCATTTGGTTGTGACTATCCGATCGCTTGGTCGATAAGTGTGAGGATAGTTTCCTTATTCGTCATTTTTCGGGTTATAAAAATCAGGCGTGCATGAGAGAACGAGAGGAAGTTTCGACATGGCCTATACCAAGCTGCGCGACCTGCTGGATCTCGCCTTGGAGCTGCAGGCCAGCTCTCTCGGGCTGACGATGGGACAGCTGATGGCTCGCGCCGGGCGCAGCCGCAAGACGGTGGAACGCATGCTGCAGGGGCTTTCCGAGATCGGGCTGGAAGCGGAGCCCAGTCGCCTGGAAAGCGACCATCATCTGGCCAAGCGCTGGAGGTTGCGCGCGTCGTTCCCCGGCCCGCTTCTGGCGCTGTCGCCCAATGAACGCGCGGCGCTTGAACGCCACCTCCAGACCCTGCCCGAGGGTGCCGCGGCGAGGGCCCTCGCCAAGCTGCTCGCCAACCAGACGCCCCTCTCCACCCATATGGCTGTCGATCAGGAGGAACTGATCGGTCGCACCGCCCATGCGGGCCGGACCGGGCCGCGGACCCAGGCCAACGAGGCGCATATGGCGATTTTCGAGCGCGCGATCCAGGGGTTCGAGAAGCTGGAGATCCGATACCGGTCGCCGGGGCGGCCCCGGGCGACCTGGCGCAGGATAGAGCCGCTCGGGCTGCTGTTCGGCCGGTTCGGCTATCTGGTCGCGGCGCGCAACGGCAGTCCGGCGACCTACCGGCTGGATCTGATCGAGGATGTCCGCACCACCGGCGCCATTTTCGAGGCCCAACCCGGCTGGGACATGAAGGAATGGGCGGCGCGCAGCTTCGGCATCTATCACGGCGACGACATTCTCGACATCCGGCTGCGTTTCGCCGGCGAAGCCGCCAAGCGAGCGGCGAAGGTCATCTTTCATCCCAGCCAGAAAATGCACCGCGTTCGCGGCGGGCTGATCGTCCGGCTGCGCTGCCAGGGGCACCGCGAGCTGATTCACGAGCTCTGCCACCCCGACTGGCTGGGCCAGGTGACCATCGAAGGGCCGGAGTCGCTGCGCGAGGAGTTCGACGATTATGTGAGCCAGCTGCGCGGCGTCACAATGTAAATTCCGTGAAAGCGTGGCCGTCAGATATGCAGGGCGACCCCGTTCCGGTCGAACACCTTCTTCACCTTCGCGAGATCAGGCGCATCGGGCCGGATTTCGTCCGCGAGCGCCTTGAACATGTCCGTTGCACGCGCGTCCCTGCCGGTAAATTCGAGCATCTTCCCTCCGTCGGCGCCGAATCGAAAACCATGCGCCGAGCCCGCCGGCACGTGGACAAGCGTACCGGGCCCGCACAGCTCGTTCCTGCCGTCGACCTGTATTTCTACCGAGCCTTCGAGAATGAAGAACGACTCGTCCCAGTTGTGGCTGTGTGGCGGCGGCCCCATGCCTTCTTGCCCCTCCTGAAGCGTTATCTCCCCAGAACCGGTCGCATCGCCCGAGGCGAGGACGGTCACCATGACGCCGAGCACGTTTATGGCGGGAGTACGGGTTTCAGGTTTCACGATCAGTGCGTGGGAATCCATGGCGGGATTGTCTCCATCTGTTTGCCGGCGAAGCTAGCAACAGCTTTTCGCCGGAATGCTGAGCCGATACATACCGGTTATAAATGCCGTATGTAGGAATATTATTCCTATTATCGGGCAGTATCGTCCCATTTTTCGGGATTATGGAATGAATGACCTCAAAGCAATGCGAACCTTTATCGAAGTCGCCAGGAACGAGAGCTTTTCAGCGAGTGCGAAAAGGTTGGGCATGTCGACTTCCTCAGTGAGCCGACTGGTGATGGAGCTGGAAGACTGGCTCGGCACACCGCTTCTGCGCCGGTCCCCACGACGGGTGGCACTCACGGACGCTGGCGCGCGCTTCCTTGATCGTTGCGTCGAGATCGTAGAGGCGGCGGACGACCTACGTCAGGAAGCAAGGGATCTGACCGGACGACCGCGGGGATCGCTGAAAGTCGCAGCCGCCGCCTATCCCATGCGCAAACGGTTCGGACCGCTAATCCCCGCTTTTCTGGAACGGTACCCGGATATTAACCTGACGTTTCATCTGCAGAATGCGCCGATCAACCTTATTGCCGAGGGCATCGACGTCGCCATCCGGATCGGGCATCTGGCGGACAGTTCAATGATCGCCCGAAAATGCGGCGAGACAGCCCTGATGCTGACCGCCAGCCCCGCTTTCCTTGCGGAGCATGGCGTCCCGTCCTCCCTCGAAGCGGTGCCGTCCTTTCCTTGCTTGAGCGATCTGGCACCGTCCTACGGACGTCGGTGGCCCATCGGCCGCCAGATAAACGTCAATGGCCCCGTCAGCGCCAACGATGGCGACATAATCCGGCAAATGACCGTGGCCGGGCTTGGCCTTTCGCTGCTGCCTGATTTCATTGTGGAGGACGATCTTGCCGAAGGCCGACTAACAAGGCTGTTCGCGGACGAAATCGACGAATGGCTCGGTATCTATCTTGTCTACCCGGCCGCCCGGAGGATTACCTCCGCGGTCCGCGTCTTCGTCGATTTCATGGCAGAGAACCTGCGGACCGGTCGCAGTCTGTAACAGCAGGCGCGCGCCGGTTCCGTCACTGGCGGATTCTCCGTAGGCTGCGCCGTTGATGTCGCGCAAAAATAAAGAGGAGGGACTCATGACATTCACCTGCAGTGAACGCGTCGCCGCGTTCGTGACCGGCTTCGACCTGCAGGCTGCGCCGGCCGAACTCACTGACCTCGCGCAGACGGCTTTGATCGATACGATCGGCGTCATGCTGGCCGGCAGTGCTGAACCGGCTTCAGGGATCGTCTGCGACATGATCGCGTCCGAAGCGGCTGCGCCGGCGGCAGGTATTGTCGGTCGGGGGCTCCGGACCTCGCCACAGAGCGCGGCGCTGGCCAACGGCACCGCGACGCAGGCGCTCGATTTCGACCTGTCCTTTATGAGCGGTCAGTCCGCGGCGGCAGTCGTGCCCGCCATTCTCCCTCTGGCAGAGTCGCTGAACGCGACTGCCGAAGAACTCATCGCCGCCTGGGTCGTCGGCTGCGAAGTCTCGGCCCGCATCGTCCGGTCGTTTCCGTCGATGTCGAGCGGGGGAAGCTGGCACGCGGCCGGAGTCGCAGGCGTCTTCGCTTCGGCGGCTGCCTGCGCGCGCCTGATGCAGGTACCGGAGCCGCAGATTCCCGCGATCATGGGGATCGCGGCGTCGATGCCGGCGGGTCTCGGCGAAAATTACGGAACCATGACCAAACCGCTGCACCCGGGGCGCGCCGCGCGTGACGGCATGGAAGCTGCTTTCCTCGGGGCACGGGGTTTCACCGCCAGCGCAAGCGCCATCGAGGGCAGGCAGGGTTTTCTGGCGCTCTATGCGCGGAGCTTCGATTGGGATCCTTCGCCGTTCGACGATCTCGGAGAAGTTTATAACCTGACCGCGCCGGGATACCGCATCAAGCCCTTCGCCTGCGGCGGCCTGCTGCATACGTCTATCGAGGCGGCGTTGCAGCTGCGCGATAAGGCCTTGCCGAGACTCGACCGGATCGAGGCGATCCGCGTGACGGCGACGACCCATGCGGCGAACCGGGTGATCGACCGGTATCCGTGGTCGGATGACTCTTCCCGGTTCAGCCTGAAATATCTGGTTCCGTATGCGTTAATCCATGGTGCGCCGACGCTGGCCACGTTTACGGAAAAAGCGCTGGACGATCCCAGGGTCCGCGCCCTGTCGGAAAAAATATCGACCGGGGTCGACCGGGAATTTCCCGATACCACAGCGGAAGGCGGAAGTCCGGGGCGGGTGAGGATTGCGTTCGACGACGGCAGTTCTCTCGAACGGGCGGTTCTCGACGCCAGCGGTTCCCCTGCCGCACCGATGACCGAGACGGTATTTCGCGCCAAGTTCGACGATTGCTGCGCCCAGTCAGTCGATGCCGGGAAGGCGGACGCGCTTTATTCCTATCTAAGAAGCCCGGGGGAGATGCGAAAGCTCGGCGATCTTTGGCCCTTGCTTTCACCGGAATGATTTCCGACTGATCTATCTTCACCGGCGGGGCGCAGCATCGACAAGAATATCGGCGGTAAGCCGGGCGGTCTTGTCCCAGGAAAAATCCCGCGCACGTTCCTGGCCCCTGGAGCGCAAATCCACCCGAATTTCAGGCCCCTGAAGGATCTTCAGGATCGTCTCAGCCATGTCGTCAGCGTCGGCCGGGTCGAAATACAGACCCGCGCCGCCGACGATCTCAGGCATTGCGGCGGTCATCGAACAGGCGACGGGCGCGCCCGATGCCATGGCTTCGACCAGAGGATTGCCAAACGTCTCGACCGTGGACGGGAAGACGAATACCGAACAGGACCGCAGCAGCGAAGCGAGCGTGTCCCGGTTCAGAGATCCCAGAAACTCGACCTTTTCTCCAAGGCCCAGCCGGTCGATCTCTTTCTGCAACCGCCCGAAATAGGCCTCGTCGATTTTCTTTCCGGCGATCTTCAGAACAACGTCCGGCCGGTCATTTCGAATCCGGCCCATCGCGGCGATGAGGGTATGAAAGTTTTTCTGGATATAGATATCGGACACAGCCAGCAGAAACGGAGGCTCGTCCTCATGGGGCGTTCCCTGCTCGACGGTAAAACCCGGGTCCACGCCATGGTGAACGACGGCGACCTTTTCGAGCATGCGCCGTGGCAGGCAGAACGTCAGCGCGCGTCGCGCATACTCGGAAACCGCGATCGCCCGCCGGCAGGTGAGCAGGCAGGCCAATGTCATAAACCCGAGCCCCAACCAGTAAAGCAGCTTCCCGGGCCGGCGTTCGTTCCCGGCAACGGCCAGCCCGTTGCGAAGCATGATGACGGATCCCGGCGCGAACAACGGTCCGTAATTTGCGGGAGAGAACGTCACATCAGCGCCGATCCGCCGGGCGAATCCCGGAACTTTCATCTGCTCCCAAAACAGGAGACCGAGGAAACCGGTGGGAGCCTTGACGGGGTGGACAGCGATCCCGTCGTCCAGCGGCAGAAAAACGGTCTGCTGCTCGACGGAGAGAAGGAGATGAAGCTCCAGTCGCGGATCGCCCGCAAGACGGGACAGCATGTTTCGGAGATAGGTGAGCCCGCCCCCGCTCTTGGCATGCAGGGCGTTGACGAGAACGCGGGTCGCCCTCTTTTTTTCGTTTTTGTCTTTATCCATGTCGCGCTGGATCGGCAGTGCTTGTCCGGCATGTATGCAGGACGGGGGGACCAACGCCAACCCAATTCTATGGGTCGGGCCTTATCCAGATCGCCGTGTCGTGAAACGCTGCGCCGCCGGACGGCGCGGCCGGCTCTGCGCTGGTCAGCAGGTTGATGCCGATTCCTTCCTCATAGGCAGCGTTGGGCCACGCCGTCTCGACGACCGCAGTGCCCGGCCTGACACCCTCGCGCCGCTCAACGTGAATAAGGAGGTTGCCCCTTGCGTTTCCGATCCGGACGCGGTCGCCATCCGCGACATCGAGCCTGTCGCAATCCAGCGGGTTGAGCTTCGCTGTTGGCCGGTTCTCCCGCGCACGGGACGTGGGCGTCTCGGTAAAGCTGCTGTTCAGATAGTTTCGCGCCGGCCCAGTGATCAGACGGAACGGGTGCTGTGCGTCTTCATTGTCCCTGAAATCGACGAAGTCCGGGAATGTCGTCAGGGGTCCGGCATCGGCGCCCCAGTCCGCCCGGAAATGGAATTTTCCATCCTGTTGTGGAAAGCCGTTGAGGAAATGGGAGTCCTCGAACCCGCCGGAAACATCGTACAGCCGGCGCGATTTAAGCTCGTCGGCCCCGGGATAGCCCGACAGTTCGAGCGTCCGGTCGATCAGTTCCCATTCGCTCATCCCGAAAGCGGGATGGTCGGCGCCTAGCCGCTTTGCCAGGGCGCACAGCATGTCATGGTTGCTGCGCGCCTCGCCCGGCGGCTCGATCGCCTTTGCTCCCATCTGCAGCCAGGTGTGGCCGTAGGAGGTGTAGAAATCGTCATGTTCCAGAAAAGTCGTGGCGGGCAGTACGATATCGGCAAGTTTCGTCGTATCGGTCAGAAACTGTTCGTGTACGGCGAGGAACAGATCGTCGCGCAGAAACCCGCGCCGGACCCGAGCCGATTCGGGCGCGACGACGGCAGGGTTCGAACTCTGAACCAGCATGGCGGTTACGGGCGGGCCGCCATTCAAGGGCTCGATATCGCCGTCGAGGATGGGACCGAGACGCGACATGTCGAGCAGTCTGGATTCCGCCTCCGGTCCGTGAATAAGCGACATATCGAGCTTGAAAGCGCCGCCGGTTCCCGAATAAAGCCCGCCGCCCCGATGCTTCCAGGCGCCGCGCACGGCGGGCAGGCAGCTAACGGCATGAAGCGTCGATGCGCCGTTGCGGTGGCGCGAGAACCCGTACCCCATGCGAATCAGGGCGCGCTCCGTGCTTCCATAGGCCTTTGCGCATTCCTCTATACCGGTTTCCGGAATGCCGGTGATCGCAGACGCCCACGCAGGCGTTCTTGTCTGCAGATGCGCTTCCAGCCCCGCCGGATCGTCGGTATAGGTCGCCATGTAGTCCCGGTCGGCATACCCGTCCCGCAACAGCACATGCATTACGGCGCAGGCCAGCGCGGCGTCGGTGCCGGGCATCGGCTGCAGATGAATGTCGGCCAGCTCCGCGGTCGCGGTTCGGTAGGGATCGATCACCACGAGCTTCGCGCCGCGTTCCTTCCGCGCACGGCTTATATGGCTCATCAGGTTGACCTGGGTATGCACCGGGTTGGTTCCCCAGATGACGATCAGGTCGCTCTCAGCGAATTCAGTCGGATCGACACTGGTTTTCCCGCCGACCCCCGCCATGCTGGCGACATGCATGACCCAGGAGCAGATCGTGTGATGCTGCCGCGAATAGCCCATGACATTCCGCAGCCGTGCGATTCCCTCCCGCTGCACCTGACCCATCGTGCCGGCGTAGTTGTAGAGCCAGACCGTTTCCGGGCCGTGCTTTGCGGAGGCGCGCTGGAACTGCTCGGCGACGATATCGAGCGCATCGTCCCAGGAAATTTCCTCGAAATCCGCCAGGGTCGCCGTCGGCGATTTCTCGCCCTTGCGCCGCAGCGGCCGGGTCAGCCGGTCAGGGTGGTGCACCCGCTCCGCGTAGCGCGCGACCTTGGCGCACACCACGCCGGCGGTATAGGGGTTGATGTCCGATCCGCGCACCCGGCCGATCCGGTTGGGGGCTGCGATCTCGACATCGAGCGTGCAGGCGCTGGCGCAATCGTGCGGGCAGACGGACCAGGCAATATCGTCGGGCATTTCCGGCTTTCATCCTTGACGCAGGTCTGGAATAAAACGGCAACGCGAGGACGCAGTAAAGCAAAAATCGCAGGGCCGCTACCGACGCCTGCGGTTCGGTTGAACCCGGTCAGTTAAAAAGCGAGAAAAATGGCGATTCGTGCCACATGACCGGAACGACCAGGTTGAACAGCACGTAGAGCATAACCGCCGATGCTAGCGTGTAAACGCCGGTCAGCCACCACGCGACCCCAGCCCACAGGCGCAGATAGAGCGCGACGAAGGCGAGCAGCGCCATGTACTGACCCGTCGCCAGCGTGACCAGCGGGATCGCGACCATCCAGATGTAGAAATACGCGCCGCGGCGTAATGTGCCGTCGCCGTCGACCGGCGCTGACGCTTCGCGGACCGCCCGGAGATCGCGAAGATCGCGAAGGATGACGAAGATCATGAAGCACAGCGCGGGCACGGTGGCGATCAGCGGCATGAAACGGGCGGCCGGCGTCCATCCGAAGGCGAGGATTGTCGCGCCGGCAAACACGACGAGCAGCAAGATATCGAACGGCAATGCGATGGCCGGATTTCGGGCGTCCACTGAATCGCCGACCTCCTTGACGTCGCCCGCCTTGCGGTTCTTTGCATTGCGCCGCCAGGCCGCGACCATCGTCACGGCAATCAGCAGGATGATCACGACGACGATCGGACGCGACAGAAAACCCCACCCATAGGTCTGCGAACCGATATGCAGGCCGTTCTCCATGATGATGCCGAGGATGAAGCCGAGCACCATTGGCGGCCGCGACCAGCCGCTAAGCTTCATGATCCAGCCGATCAGGCCGAACACCAGCAACGAGATCCAGTCTCCGAAAGCGCCGTTGCCGATCCAGGCCCCCATGAAGACGAAGAGCATGATCGCCGGGACCAGAAAATGACCGGGCAGGAAGGTGATCTTTGCGACCTGCTTGCCCCACGCCATGAGCAACGCGGCGCCGAGAATGTTGGCGATCGCCAGCGTCCAGACCAGGCTGAAGCTGATATTGAGCTTGTCGGTCAGAAGCGCAGGGCCAGGTTCCAGCCCCTGGATGAGAAAGGCGCTGAGCAGGATCGCCATCGAGGCGCTGCCCGGAATTGCGAACGCGATGGTGGGAAGCAGGGCGCCGCCCTTCATGGCGTTGTTGGCGGCTTCCGGCGCGATAACGCCGCGTATATCGCCCTTGCCGAACTGCGACTTGTCCTTGGCCGATTGCACGGCGTGGCCGTAGGCGACCCAGTCGACCAGGGACCCGCCGAGCCCGGGCAGCATGCCGACATAGACGCCGAGCGCGGTGCAGCGGAGGCCGAGCCCCCAATGCCTGAAGGCATCCTTGACGCCATCCAGCATGCTGGATCCGGCGGTGTCTACCCGGCTGATCGAGGCGCCACGGCGGCTCGCCAGGTCAATCATTTCAGGCAAGGCGAACAGGCCAAGCACCACCGGAACCAGCGGCAGCCCGTCGAGCAGATAGTTCGCTTCGAAAGTATAGCGCGCAACGCTGCCGAACGCCGAATAGCCGATCATGGCGAGCAGCAGGCCGAGGCAGGCGGAGGCAAGGCCCTTGTAAATGGAACCCCCGGAAAGCGACCCGACCATGGTCAGGCCAAGGACCGCCAGCATGAAGAATTCCGGCTCGGCGAAGGAAAGAATCAGAGGCTTTACGATGGGGATGGAGAGCGCCAGAAACACTGCGCCCAGAACGCCGCCGATCATGGACACCGTATAGGCCGCGCCCAGCGCCCGCGATGCCTCTCCGCGCTGCGCCAGAGGATAACCGTCGAGAATCGTCGCCTGACTCGCCGCCGTCCCTGGCACACCGAGCAGAACCGATGCCAGCGTATCGGCCGTCGTAGTCACGGCATACATGCCGAGCAGGAAGGCGAACGCTTCTCCGGGGCCGAGTCCGAAAGTGAACGGCAGCAGGATCGCCATGCCGACCAGGCCGGAAAGACCCGGCACCGCGCCGAAAAACATTCCCAGGAGAACGCCCAGGACCAGATAGCCCATTGCCGGCCATTGAATGACCAGCAGCAGCCCGTCTATCGCTGCATCGAACATGGTTTGTCCCGATCGGCCCGACCGGAATGCCGCAAGGGCATTCCGGTCGCCGCCTTAAACGTCAAACAACGCCGTCCCGCCTAGCGGACGACGAGCGTTTGCATGTACTTCTGAACCGAAGGTTTAACGTCCAGCAGGTCGTTGACGACGTCCTGGGTGTCCTGTCCGTTCAGCGGCACGAGATCGCTCGCATTCTGCTTCTTGTATTCGGCGAGATAGCCCGCATCCTTGGTGGTCTTCCACCACGCTGCGCGCAGATCGTCCACCGCCGCTTTCGGCGCACCCTTCGGAATGACCAGAACGCGCAGAACCTGGCGCATCTGGGCGAGCTTCAGATAGGTCCCCCAGGCATCGGCCGGCGGCATTTTGCCCTTGCCGAACTTCGCCTGATAGACGTCGAGGAAGGTGGGGATATCCTTGGACACCGTATCGGCGTGTTTCAGCCCGCCGCCCTTGGTCGGCTCGCCGACATGCCAGAGCGGGACCGAAACGCCTTCCTTGATCAACAGCGGCACGACGCCATTGTAGTATCCGGTCAGCGAATCCTCCGTGTACTGGATCCCGTTCTGCAGGATCGCGCGGCGGATCGAGTTCGCTCCCTTGAAGCCGGTCACATGCTCATGCTTGATGCCGAGCAGTCTGAGCGTCAGCCGGATCGACACGTCCTTCGAGCTGGTCGGCGCGTGGCCGGCGGTCTTGAAGACCTTTGTCACCTTCAGGAAATCGTTGGCGTTCTTGATGCCGCCCGGCAGCATGTCCTTGCGGATGTGCGAGATCTGCTGCTGGCCGACGGCGCCAAGGAAAATCAGATCCTTGTGGCTGACCTTCATCTCCTTGGACTGGGTCAGTTCGGCCATCGCCGCGATGGTGAACACGCCCATCACGGAACCGTCCTTCTTGGCCGCGCTGACAATGTAGTTAGTCGCCACGACGCCGCCGGCGCCGGGCATGTTGCGAACCACGATCCGCGGTTTGCCGGGGATATAATTCTCCATGAAGCGAAGAACCGAACGGGCCTGAACGTCGGTGTTGCCGCCTGCGCCGTAATTGATCAGCACGTTGAGCGTTTTGCCCTTGTAGAACTGGGCCGAAGCGGGTGCAGAGGCAAGCCCCAAGGCAACCGCTACGCCTGCGCCGACCGAAAGAATTTTACCTGTACTGAAAAGACTCGAAGACATGACTGCTCCCTCCTGTTTTGAGCCGCAATCCCGACATATCAGGACGCTTCGCCCGTTAAGGGCCCGACGTCGATTGCGTCAGGCCGTATGCCTATCCGTTCGTTCAGCCACTAAGTCCATGCTGTGGATCTGGACGGATTTTTTTACTGGCTTGGCGAAAACAGTACCCCGCAATTTCCAATTACCAAAGAGCAATTTCAGCGGAAACTGCATAGGCGGCAATCTTCCGTCGTGCGGCCTTTCAGGGCCGCGCCTGGCGTCCTGCGAACCAACCAGGCCGCGCAGAGATGGCCGGCAAATCTCCCCGAAACAGGAACTGAGAAACAGGAACTGAAGGAAATCTCATGAAACTTCACTGGTTGCCGCGCCCACCATTCGTGCACACGGTCATGATCCTGCATCACGAGACCGGCCTGACGCGCCGGGTCGGGTACGCCGACCGATAGCCCACCGACAGCGCCCGATATTCCTGTCGGTAATTTTTGTCGTTCCCCAAATCGATTCTTGCGGCGCGCTCGGCGTTCGGGCAAGTATGAGCAGGTTGAACGGGCACGGGCGGCATCCTGCCGCGATGATGTCGGGCGACGATGAAAGGTAGCGCAATTCCCCTGAGCAGGTTATGGCGGCCAACGCTGGCGTTTTCCGCACCCGGCGTCATTGTCTTCGTTCTTCTTGCGATTCTGGACAGGATATCCGTTTCATTCGCCCTGATCGGCTGCCTCCTGATAATTGCCGGAACCGGGATCGTTGTCCGGTTTCTGCTCCGCGATACGCAGTCCCTGCGCAATTACGCAGCGAATTTGGCAGACGATCCGACTGCGAGGCGTCCTGATATTGCATTCGCCGGGTCCCTGACACCGTTACTGACCGCAATTCGCTCTCTGGCCGATTCGGCAGATTCCCAAAGGTCCAGGCAAAGCGCCGCGCAGCCCTCCGGGCTCGATCACCTGCCGGATGCGGTGCTTATGCTGGATTCAAACCGTGTGGTCCTGCGCGACAACATGGCCGCCCGGGCGTTGCTCGGCGATTCGCTGGTTGGCCGCGACCTGGCCTCGGTCCTGCGCAACCCCAACGTTCTGCGCGCGGTCGACAGTATCCTCCAGGGACGGGCAGACATTCTGGACGTTGAGTTTTCCTTTCAGGTTCCAGTCGAGCGCCATTTCTCGGCGCGCATCGCGGGAGTCGAATCCTCGCCCAGCCAGCCCATCGCCGCAGCGATCGCGCTCAACGACCTGACCGAGATGAAACGGGCGCAGCAGTTGCGGTCCGATTTCGTCGCCAATGCGAGCCACGAGCTCCGCACCCCCATATCGGTCCTGCTCGGCGGGCTTCAGACCCTGCGCGGGCCGGCCCGGAACGATCCGAAGGCGCAGGAAGAGTTCGTGACGATGATGGAAGGCCAGGCGGAACGCATGGCGCGCCTGGTGGACGATCTCCTCTCGCTGTCCCGCATCGAAATGAACGAACACAGCGTCCCGTCGGACCGCATCGACCTGGGAATCCTGCTGGGCGAGGTGCGCGATACGCTGTCGCTGGCGGCGAACGCGCAGGGTATGTCGGTCGAGATCGACATGCAGGACGATATCCCGCCCGTTCCCGGAGACCTGGAAGACCTGACAAAGGTCTTTCAGAACCTGCTCGACAACGCAATCAAGTACGGGGCGGACGAGTCGTGCGTCACCCTGACTGTGCGCCGCGCCACGGTCGGGGTGCCCCCGTCCCTTACCGGCCGGTCCGGCTATATCGCCGTATCGGTTGCAGATGAGGGAGAGGGAATCGAGCCCGAACTGATACCGCGCCTGACCGAACGTTTCTTTCGCACGGACGCTGCGCTATCGCGCCGGCTTGGCGGGACAGGGCTGGGACTCGCCATCGTCAAGCACGCCGTCAATCGGCACCGTGGAGCGCTATCCATCGAAAGCACGCCGGGAAAAGGCAGCACTTTTACGGTTTACCTGCCCCGGGCCGCCGAGCCTGCCCCTGAGAAGGCGCCCGCCGCTACGGCGTGATGATTTTTAGCCCGTTTTGCCCCGGAAATAGGCGAAAACGGGAAAACGCCGGCGGCGTCACAAAACTGCAACAAAACTGAAATATATGAGTCACCGGGGCTCACTAGGTTCACCGCAGCACGACGCAGGAACGCCGGAAACACGGGGCTCCCGACGTTGCTGCTTTTTTCTAATGGGCTTTGCCCGAGGGAGAGGATATCCATGCTCAACAAGGCTTTTGTTATTGGTGTCGCGACCGCTGCGGTTGCCGTCACTAGCACCGCTCAGGCGCGCGACCAGATCCGCATCGTCGGATCGTCCACCGTTTTCCCGTTCGCGACCGCCGTTGCGGAGCGTTTCGGCAAAACGACCAAATTCAAAACGCCGGTGATTGAGAGCACCGGTTCGGGCGGCGGCCTCAAGCTGTTCTGCTCGGGCGTCGGGGTGAACTACCCTGACATCACCAATGCCTCCCGCAGGATCAAGTCCTCCGAAGTCAAGCTGTGCGCGAAAAACGGGGTTAAGGACATCACCGAGGTTAAGGTCGGGTTCGACGGCATCGTAATGGCGAATGCCAAGAATGGCCCGCAGATGAAGCTTACCCTTCGGCAGCTGTTCCTTGCGCTCGCCAAGCAGGTGCCAGCCAACGAAGATGGTAGCGAACTTAAGGAGAACCCCCACAAGATGTGGAGCGACATCGACAAGTCGCTCCCGAACGCGAAGATCGAGGTTCTCGGCCCGCCCCCGACGTCGGGTACGCGCGATGCGTTCGTAGAGCTCGCCATGGAAGGCGGCTGCAAGACCTTCAAGGCGATCAAGGGCATCGCGAAGAGCCAGAAGAAGAAATGCAAGGCCATCTGCCACGGCATCCGTGAAGACGGCGCATTTGTCGAAGCGGGCGAGAACGACAACCTGATCGTTCAAAAACTGCTCGCCAACAAGAACGCCTTTGGCATCTTCGGTTACAGCTTCCTCGACCAGAACTCTGACAGCGTTAAAGGTGCGGTGGTCAACGGCGTCGAGCCGACCTTTGAGGCAATTTCGGCTGGCAAGTACAAGATTTCCCGCTCGCTGTTCTTCTATGTGAAGAAGGCGCATGTCGGCACGATCCCCGGCATCAAGGAATACCTCGCCGAATTCACCAGCGAGAAGGCGTACGGGCCGGAAGGCTATCTCGTCGACAAGGGGCTTATTCCCCTGTCGGAAGCTTCCCGAAAACAAATCCGGGAAGCGGCGATAAACCTTTCGCCGCTTTCGATGTAACGAAACCGAATCCGGCGGGAGGAGTCCTCCCGCCGGAATCTTTTTTGACGCTTTCCGTACCGTTTTTCTTTTCCCGGCGATTCGGTCCTTAATAGGCGCGGATAAAAATACGATGTTCAGGGGACCAGGAAATTGATCGCAAACGCGCCATATATCACTGCCGCGACGCTGATCCTGCTGATCATCGCGGGCAATTATCTCGGCAACCGGCGTGCGACTGTTCTGGTCAATGGCCGCGCCCGCGATCTGCATTCCCGCCCGCACTATTACGGGCTGTTTGTTGCGCTGTGGACCGGTATTCCCGCCGCACTGGTCTTCGCCGTCTGGACGATCGCCGATCAGTATTTTCTCGACCGTCTGATCGTCGCCAGCCTGCCGGACGACATGGCGAGCCTGTCCGCGGACAGACTCGGTCTGCTGCTGAACGACATTCGCAATCAGGCCTATGGCGGTATCACGTCCGGCTCGGTGGACGCCGCGGTCAAGGAAGCTGCCGAACGGCTGAACGCGTGGCGCGAGACGAGCGACCTGGCGTTGTGGGGCGTTATCGCCGCGACGGCGACGGCATCGCTGGCGCTGGCGCGCACCCGGATCAAGCCTCGTATGAGGGCGCGCACAGCAGTCGAACGGTTGTTCAGTATTTTTCTGATCGTCTGTTCGCTGGTCGCCATCCTGACGACGGTCGGAATCGTTCTGTCGCTTCTTTTCGAAACGATCCGGTTTTTCACCAAGGTCTCTGCCATGGAGTTCCTGTTCGGCCTGACCTGGAGCCCGCAAACGTCGCTGCGCGCGGATCAGGTTGCGAGCGCGGGATCGTTCGGTGCCGTGCCGCTCTTCACCGGCACTTTGCTGATTACAGCCATAGCGATGATCGTTGCGGTGCCGGTCGGGCTTATGTCTGCGATCTATCTGACCGAATACGCCCATCGCCGCGTGCGCGACATCCTCAAACCGACCCTCGAGATTCTGGCCGGTATTCCAACGGTCGTATACGGGTTCTTCGCCGCTCTGACGGTGGCGCCCGCCGTTCGCGCCATGGGCGAATCGATAGGCCTCGATGTCGCTTCCGAAAGCGCCCTGGCGGCCGGGCTGGTCATGGGAATCATGATCATACCCTTCGTTTCTTCGCTGTCGGACGACGTTATCAACGCGGTCCCGCAGACATTGCGCGACGGGTCCTATGCCCTGGGGGCAACGCGGTCGGAAACCGTCAAGCGTGTCATCGTACCGGCGGCCTTTCCCGGCATTGTCGGCGGAGTCCTTCTCGCCGTAAGCCGGGCGATCGGCGAAACGATGATCGTGGTGATGGCCGCAGGTCTCGCCGCAAACCTGACGGCCAATCCGCTTGAGGCCGTAACGACCGTAACGGTCCAGATCGTCACCCTGCTGGTCGGCGATCAAGAGTTCGAGAGCGCCAAGACACTGGCTGCGTTTGCGCTGGGTCTTACCCTTTTCTGCATCACACTGGTCCTCAACGTTATCGCGCTCAGGACGGTTCGAAAGTACCGGGAAATCTATGACTGAATCGACCGCCTCCAGCCGTTCCGTCCGCGAAAAGGTCAGGGCCCGTCAGGGTAAACGCTACTCAGCGGAACGCAGGTTTCGCTTGCTTGGAGTGACTTCGATCGTAATTGCGGTGTCGGCTCTTCTTCTGTTGCTGGGCTCGATGATCGTGAAGGGGTCGTCCGCGTTTGTGCAGACGCATCTGCTGCTTGAGATAACCCTGCCAGCGGAAGAGCTGGCACCGAACGGCAAGCCCGATGCAAAAGCGATGGCTGACGCAAACTACACCGCTTTCATTCGCCGTGCGCTCGCGAAGAAGTTTTCGGATGTCCGGTCGAGACGCGACAAGCGCAGCCTTTACAAGCTGATCAGCGAAGGTGCTTCCATCAGACTACAGAAACTGGTCGCTGCGTCGCCGGATATGATCGGAACGACCGTCCCATTCGCGGCGAAGGCATCCGACGACGTCGATCAGTATTTCAAGGGGAAATTGCCGAAAGGCCAGACCGGTCGTCTTTCCGCCAAACAGACGAAGTGGGTTGAAACGCTGCGCGAGGCGGGCGAGATCGAAACGCGCTTCAATACCGCCTTTTTTACCAACGGCGATTCCCGCGAACCCGAACTTGCCGGCATCTGGGGCGCGATGATGGGATCGCTCCTCGCGATGGCTGTGACCCTGGTCCTGTCGTTTCCGCTCGGCGTCGCTGCTGCGATCTATCTGGAAGAGTTCGCGCCGAGGAATCGCTGGACCGACCTGATCGAGGTCAACATCAACAACCTGGCTGCGGTGCCGTCGATCGTGTTCGGCCTGCTGGGTCTCGCCGTGTTTCTCAATTTCTTCGGCATGCCCCGTTCCGCACCGCTGGTCGGCGGTATGGTGCTGGCGCTGATGACGCTGCCGACTGTCATCATTGCAGGGCGAGCGGCGCTTGGAGCGGTGCCGCCATCGATCCGCGAAGCGGCGCTGGGAGTCGGCGCGTCGCCGATGCAGGTCGTCCTGCATCACGTTCTGCCGCTGGCGATGCCGGGTATTCTGACCGGCACGATCATCGGCGCCGCTCGCGCACTGGGTGAAACCGCACCTTTGCTCATGATCGGCATGGTGGCCTTTATCGTCGACATACCGGGGAGCATCACCGATCCGGCGACGGCGCTGCCGGTGCAGATATTCCTGTGGGCGGACAGCCCCGAAAGGGCTTTTGTCGAGCGTACTGCGGCGGCGACTCTTGTTCTGCTGGCCTTCCTGATCGTGATGAACCTGCTGGCGGTTATCCTGCGCAAACGTTTCGAACGGCGCTGGTGAGTTGAAAAGTGCTTAGGAGAATGGTTGGGTGAACATACAATCGATGGAACCGTCGACGGTCGGTGCCGGGCGTACGCCTACCCCTCCGTTGCTGGAAAAGAACAGATCCGGGAAACACATGGACAACGAACAGATGCCGACCAAGATGTCCGCCAAAGGGCTGGATGTCTTTTACAACGGCAAACAGGCGCTTTTCGGCGTCGACCTCGATATTCCCGAACAGGCGGTAACCGCCCTGATCGGACCGTCCGGCTGCGGAAAGTCTACCTTTCTTCGGTGCCTGAACCGGATGAACGATACGATTGATGGGTGCGAAGTTAAGGGCGATGTCACCATCGACGGGCAGAACATCTATGACCGGGAACTCGATGTGGTCGAGTTGCGCGCGCGCATCGGTATGGTTTTTCAGAAACCGAATCCCTTTCCCAAATCGATATACGAAAACGTTGCCTATGGCCCCCGCATTCACGGCCTGTCGGACGACAGGCAGGAGCTGGACGAGATTGTGCAAACGAGCCTCGACAGGGCAGGCCTTCTGAAAGAGGTCCAGGACAGGCTGGATGAACCTGGCACCGGCCTTTCTGGCGGCCAGCAGCAACGGCTCTGCATCGCCCGCGCTATCGCGGTCAGCCCGGAAGTTATCCTGATGGACGAGCCCTGCTCGGCGCTCGACCCTATTGCGACAGCACATATCGAAGAGCTGATCGACGAATTGAGCGAGAATTTTACGATCGTCATTGTCACCCACAACATGCAGCAGGCAGCTCGCGTCTCTCAGAGGACCGCGTTTTTCCATCTCGGCAACCTTGTAGAGCTGGGCGACACCGCCGACATCTTTACCAGTCCGCAGGACGAACGGACGCAGGGATACATCACCGGTCGATACGGTTGATGGATCGGATCGGGAAAGGAATCTGAGCCATGGCTCGAGAACACATCGTCAAGTCGTATGACGAGGAGCTGCAGCTCCTCAACAATTCGATCATCGAGATGGGCGGACTGACGGAAGCGCAGGTTAATTCGGCCATCCAGGCGCTGACTAACCGGGACTCGGATCTTGCCTACAGAATCATTGATGATGACGATCGCATCGATGAACTTAACTACGAAATTGACAACCAGGCGATGCAAATGCTGGCGCTCCGCCAGCCGATGGCTCTCGATCTGCGCAAGGTCGTCGCCGCCCTCAAGATATCCGCCGACTTGGAACGTATCGCGGATTACGCGACAAACATGGCCCGGAGGACGATACCGCTATGTGAAACGCCGCTGGTCCGTCCCATTTTCGTCATTCCGCGGATGGGCAGGCTCGTCATGAGCATGATGAAGGACGTCATCGACGCCTATATCGAGGAGGATGCCGCGAAGGCGGCGAACATCTGGCATGCGGATGCCGAAGTCGACGAGATGTATGTCGGGTTCTTCCGCGAAATGCTCACCTATATGATGGAAGATCCGCGACATATCTCGACCTGCACCCATGTGCTGTTCATCGCCAAGAACCTGGAACGCATGGGGGATCACGTCACCAATATCTGCGAGACCATCTATTTTCTGTGTCACGGCGACCGCATGCGACTGCATCGGCCCAGAAAAACACGGTCCGATCGACTGCTGTCCGATATCGAATCAGAAGTATGAAACCTGTCATCCTCGTTGTTGAAGACGAAGCCGCCCTTGTCACGCTAATCCGTTACAACCTCGAAGCGGAAGGCTTTGAGGTTCTCAGCGCTTCCGACGGCGAGGAAGGGCTATTGGTTCTTGAAGAACGCTCCGTCGATCTGGTCCTGCTCGACTGGATGTTGCCGCATCTGTCCGGGATCGAGGTCTGCCGCCAGATCCGCCGCAAGTCGGAAACCCGCAACCTGCCGGTCATCATGCTGACCGCGCGCGGCGAGGAAAGCGACCGGGTCCGCGGGCTCAACGCCGGCGCCGACGATTATCTGCCGAAGCCCTTCTCCTATCAGGAGCTTATCGCCCGTATCCATGCCGTGCTGCGCCGCATTCGTCCGGCATTGAAGGAAGAAACGCTTAATTTCCACGGTATCGAGATGAACCTTGCGACCCACAGGGTCACTCGCGAAACCCGCTCTGTTCATCTGGGGCCGACGGAATTTCGCCTGCTGCGCTATTTTATGGAACACCCGGGCCGTGTATTCGGCCGCGACCAGCTGATCGACGCCGTTTGGGGTCACGATATCTATGTCGAGGAACGGACGGTCGACGTTCACATACGACGCCTGCGGCGGGAGCTGAACGCGGGCGACGCCCCCGATGTCATCCGCACGGTGCGCTCCGCGGGATACGCGCTCGACGTACCCGAACACGCCTGACGATCCTGCGCACGCCAGACGCCCCTGGGCACGCCTGACGCCAACTCCAGGCCTCAAATCCGGTTTCCTTTACCGGTTTTGCGTTACTCTCCCTGAAACGGGAGAAACGCGATGAATATTCCGCTGCTCGATCTGGTCGGCCACTCGTCTTTCATGCTGACCGCGATTTCATTCTGTCTGCGGGACATGATCCTGCTCAGAGCGGTTGCAATCGTCTCGGGCCTGGTGGGTGTCATCTATAACTACCTCATTCCGGTCGGACCGCTCTGGATTCCGATGTTCTGGCTGTCCTTCTTCATTCTTATCAATGCGTGGCGCATCGTCGGGCTGTTCCTCGACCGGCGCTCGATTGCCTTCAACGACGAAGAAACGGAGCTGTTCGGGACGGTTTTCCGGAATTTTACCCCTGTCGAATTCATGAAGCTCATGCGGATCGGCGAATGGCGCGATGCGGATTCTGACGACACGCTTGCTGCGGAAGGGGAAGAACTCGGGGGGTTGATTCTTCTGTTCAATGGCGAAGTCGCCATCGAGCGGGACGGCGTCGAGATCGGCCACGCCCGCGATGGCGCCATGATCGGTGAGATCTCCTTTATCCAGGGAGGCGCCGCAACGGCGACCGTCACCGCCGAATGCCCCTGCCGCTATGTTTTCTAGTCGGGCGATGAGCTGCGCCGCCTGTTGCACCGCAACCCCAGTATGGATGTCGCGATGAAGCATATATTCAGCGCCGATATGATGCGTAAACTGACGGCATAGACGGGCTGGCCGGGTTGAGGAGAGGGCAGGGGCCGATCATATGAGGGAGAAAAGGCGCATGGCGACATTGCAGGATATGGCGCGCGAAACGGGTGCGTTGCTGAAGGACAGGGGCGCGAGCATCGCGGTTGCGGAATCGTCGAGCGGCGGCCTTGTCTCGGCGGCGCTTCTCTCGGTGCCGGGCGCGTCGGCCTATTACAAGGGCGGCGGGGTGATCTATACCCGCGATGCCCGAAGCGGTCTCCTAAACCTGCCGCCGGAAGTCGTGACGATGCGCGGGGCGAACGAGGAATATGCCCTGATCGTCGCCCGCGCGATCCGTGACAGGCTGGGAGCCGAATGGGGCCTGGCGGAGACGGGTGCGAGCGGACCTGACGGCAACCGCTATGGCGACGCGGCCGGTCATTGCTGCTTCGCCGTCGCCGGACCGGTCGAACGGTCGGCTACGCTGGAGACCGGCTCAGCGGACCGGGAAGCCAATATGTGGGCATTCGCCAAAGCGGCGATCGCGCTTCTGCGGGAAACGGTGTCCGGAGAGAGCTAAATTCGGGCGCGCGCCCGTTCCGCGCCCTCGACCATGATGCGGAGTTTTTCTGTGGCGCGCTCGTAACTCATCGGCATCAGCCCGCAATCGGGCGCAGCCATGATCTGCTCCGGCGGCAGGGCTTCCGCCGCCTCCAGAAGGCGGTCGGCGACGTAGTCCACCGTTTCTTCCGCCTCGTCGGAATTGAACACGCACCCGAACATCACCGTCTTGGACGGGCACAACCTGAGCAGCGCCGGGCTGAGCTTTCCGCCTTCGAATTCAAGCGCGAGAATATCGACGGCGGACTGCTCCAGCGCCGCAATGATCGTCGGGTAGGAATCGTTGATCGGCCGGTTGGGCGATTCCGGAATCGGGTAGCCGTAACAGACATGCACGGCGGTCTGCGCGGAAAGGCCTTCAAGACAGCGGTCGAGCGCCTCGATCCCCCAGTCGAGTACCTGGTCGGGGTATCGGCTGAAACAGGGCTCGTCGAACTGGATGATCGCGGGGCCCAGCGCATCCAGCAGCCGCGCCTCCTCGTTGATCGCCGCCGCCCAGGCGAACGCCAGGTCGCGGTCGGTTTCGTAGAAATCGTTTCGCGTGGAATCGACCACTGTCATCGGCCCCGGCAGCGTCACTTTGACCGGCCTGTCGGTTTCCGATGTGAGGAAAGCGAGCGCATCCACAGTGAGCGGTCCCGGATGGCGGATGGGGCCGGTGCATTTCCCGACCAGCGCCAGCGACCGGCCACCCCGGATACGTTTCTCGACCCGCTCGGAATAGTCGAACCCGTCCATCGCGCTGACGATGCTGGTCAGGTAATGCTCGCGGCGCTGTTCGCCGTCGCTGACGATATCGATGCCCGGCGCGCTCCTGCGCCCATAACGCGACCCGTACCGCGTCATCCTGGGCCTGCTCCAGCACGTCGCCGGAGAGCGTCCACGCGCCGCGCGCGCCGTGATTATGCGCCCCGTTCAGAACCGGCGCGCCGAGTGCATACAGCCAGGGCCGTTGCGGCATGCTGCCGACGACCGTGGTCGTGAAAGGTTTTCGATCCAAGAGTTACCCTCCGGGCATGGTCAGCCGCCGTACTTTCTCTGCGCTGCCTGACGCAGACGGAGACGCAGCGCATTCAGCTTGATAAAGCCGGCCGCATCGCGCTGGTCGTAGACCGAATCCGCTTCGAACGTGACGTAATCCTGAGAGTACAGGCTGTTGGGCGATTTGCGGCCGACGATGGTCGCCGACCCCTTGAACAGCTTCAGCCGCACCGTGCCGTTGACGACCTTCTGGCTCTCATCGACCGCCGCCTGGATCATTTCACGCTCGGGCGAGAACCAGAACCCGTTATAGATCAGCTCGGCGTAACGCGGCATCATCTCGTCCTTGAGATGAGCCGCCCCGCGGTCGAGCGTGATGCTCTCGATGCCGCGCCGCGCGACCATCAGCACCGTGCCGCCGGGCGTCTCATAGACGCCGCGCGATTTCATGCCGACGAAACGGTTTTCCACGAGATCGAGCCTGCCGATTCCATGGGCGCCGCCAAGCTCGTTAAGCTTCGTCAGCAGCATTGCCGGCGACAGCGCCTCGCCATCGATCGCGACAGGGTCGCCGTTTTCGAAATCGATCTCGATATATTGCGGCGTATCGGGCGCTGCCTCGGGCGCAACCGAGCGGGTGAACATCGCCTCGTCCGGTTCGACCCACGGGTCTTCCAGTGCGCGGCCTTCGTAGGAGATATGCAGGAGGTTGGCGTCGGTGGAATAGGGCGGCTCATCCTCCTTGTCGCGCGGAATGGCGATCTGGTGCTGGCGCGCGTATTCGAGCAGCTGTTGCCGTCCGTCGAGATCCCATTCGCGCCACGGCGCGATCACGGTGATATCGGGTTCGAGCGCATAGTAGCCGAGCTCGAACCGCACCTGATCGTTGCCCTTGCCTGTCGCGCCATGCGAAACGGCCTCGGCACCGGTTTCGCGCGCGATCTCGATCTGTCGCTTGGCGATCAGCGGCCGCGCGATCGACGTGCCGAGCAGGTAGACCCCCTCATAGAGCGCATTCACGCGAAACATCGGGAACACGTAGTCGCGAACGAACTCCTCGCGAAGATCCTCTACATAGATCTCGCGGATGCCCATCTGTTCGGCTTTGGCGCGAGCGGGTTCCAGCTCTTCTCCCTGACCGAGATCGGCGGTGAAGGTCACGACCTCGCAATTATACTGTTCCTGCAGCCATCGCAGGATGACAGAGGTGTCCAGCCCGCCCGAATAGGCGAGCACAACTTTATTTATGTCTTTTGAGCCGGTTGCGGCCATGATCCGATCCTTCTGCCGAGAAGCGCGCGCAGTATAGGCAATGCGGACAGGCGCTCAAGGGCGCGATTGTGCTTTGGATTGATAGGCAGGCCGGTTTCCGAAATAATCCGAACCGCAACCGAAATGGGGACCGCCGCCTTGCCGACAGATCAGAAACCGCCGGATGACGACGCGCCGACAGGGTCCTCCGACACCTCATCGGAGACCGTCGGCGACACGGATGCCGGCGTCGTTTCCGGTCCGGAGCAGGCGCGGGCAGGGGGTGAGCAGGACGCCCACGCGCCAGGTCCCGATGCCAAGCCCCTCGTATATAACGGAAAATCGAACGCCCTGTTCCGGCTCGGGCTCAAGGTCACGCTGCTGACCGTCGTAACCGCATACATATATTCCTTCTGGGGCAAAACGCGCATCCGTCAATATCTCTGGGGACGCCTTACGCTGCTTGGGGACCGCCTGACCTACACAGGGACGGGGCGGGAGCTGTTTATCGGTTTCCTGCTGGCGATGGCGGTTCTGGTTCCGATTTTCATTCTCAAATCCGCGATGGATTTCGTGCTGGCCGGACGCGATCCGGTGCTGGCGGTGCTTCCGCAGATTTTCCTGTATGTCACGCTGGCCTACCTGGCAGGAGTCGCAACGTATCTCGCCCGGCGGTACAGGCTGTCCCGAACGCTCTGGAGGGGGATCCGCTTCGGTCAGACCGGCAGCGCCCTGTATTACGGGCTGCTGAGTTTTGGCTGGATTGTCGCCAATATCCTGACACTGGGGCTGATCAACCCGGTCGGGAGCGTCCAGCTTCAACGGGTTCGCATCTGCAACACCTGGTTCGGGAACCGGCATTTCGTTTTCAACGGACGCGCCGGAGATTTGTACAAACGATGGCTGCTATGCTGGGTTCTGGCGCCGTTCACGCTTGGTCTATCCGTCATCTGGTACCGTTTTTTCGAGCTCAGCTATTTTGTCTCCAGAACAGGATATCAGGGGCTGAGATTCCGCCTTCCCATCATGAAACGCGATATCGTCCGCATCTTCCTGCCCATTGCGATCCTCTATTTAGCGTTCGTAATTACGGTAGCGGTGTGTTCCGGCCTGGCGCAATGGAGCGCAGCCAACAACGAAACGCTGATCAGCGGCATTTCGCTTGGGGTGATAGGCCTCCTTTTTCTCGCCGTGATGTTTCTGGGCCGTGCGCTGGTCCTGAGCATCGTCGTTCACCGTTTTGCGACCATGGTTGCCGACAAACTTTCGATCTCCGGAGAGACGAATCTGGAAGGCATCCTGCAGAACATGCAGGCGCTGGCAGGTTCCGGTGAGGGGCTGGCAGCGGCGCTTGATGTCGGATCCGGCGTCGATATCGGTTTGTAGGACATGTCCTGGCAGGGCCGGTATTACGACGGCCGTACGGCCGCCCGGCACGACGTCGATATTTCAATTGAAAGCAACCGGATCGTGCTGTCGTCTGTCGATGGCAGGGACATTTTCTGGCCATTCGACCTGATCCGCTGGACTGAACCCCCGGCGGACCATGTGGCGCAGCTTTGCATTGCGACCGCGCCGGACGCTCGGCTTGTTGTGGAGCAGCCAGGCTTCGCCGGCGCTCTCAGACAGGTCTATCCGGGTGTCGACCGGGCGGCGGCAAGACAGCTTGGCCAGCGGCGCCGATTTGTCACGACGACTGCTATGGCCCTCGCGCTGGCGGCGGCGATCTATGGGGTGATCGCCTTTCTGCCGGGTCTGGCGGCGCCGCTTGTTCCACGCCCGGTAGCCGAATCCGTTGGCGATTCGGTGGTTCGCGACATTGCAAAAATGGCAGGAGCGCTCGACCGGGAGAACAGGGGCCGGTTGTGCATCGCGGACAAAGGACAGGCGGCTCTGGATCGTCTGGTCGCCCGAATAGCGGCGGGTGAGCGGACAGCAGATACCGAAGCCGCCGGTTTCAAGGTCCGCGTCGTCGACATCAGGGTGCCCAATGCACTCGCCGCACCGGGCGGGCGCATTCTCATTTTCTCGGGGATGCTGAATTTCGCGAGATCGCCGGGCGAGCTGGCGGGGGTCCTGGCGCACGAGATGGCGCACGCGGTACACCGGCACCCGCTGCAGTCCGTTCTCCGCGAGATAGGGATAGCGGCAACGCTGGATCTCCTGATCGGCAGCGGGCTGGCCGCCGGCGCCACCGGTGTGCTGTTGCGGTCGAGCTATTCACGGGATGCGGAACGCGAGGCGGACGATACCGGCTTTCAAATGCTGGAAAAGGCCGGCATTTCGACGACGGGAATGGTGCTCCTTTTCGACCGTTTCGAGAGAGAATTGCCGTCGATGCCCAGGGAACTACAGGTCTTTTCGACCCATCCGCGCAGCGCGGAACGGGCGGCGCGGCTCGCCCGGTCTAGCCGCACGACCGGCGGTCCCGCCATGACCGACGAGGACTGGCAGGCGCTGCGCAATATCTGCAAAAAGGATTAGGTCGCAGCGGACGCCCGCTGTTTCCGCTCGGTTGCCGATTTAAGCTGCCCGCACGCGGCAAGAATGTCGCGACCGCGCGGCACGCGCACCGGCGCGGAATAACCGGCATCGTTTACGATCCCGGAAAAGCGCGCGATGGTCTGCCGGTCCGAGCATTCGTAGGGCGCGCCGGGCCAGGCGTTGAACGGGATCAGATTGACCTTGGCCGGAATGCCCTTGATGAGACGGGTGAGCTCTCGCGCATCCGCCTCCGAGTCGTTCACGCCTTTGAGCATGACGTATTCAAAGGTGATACGCCGTGCATTGTTCGCGCCGGGATAGGCGCGGCAGGCGTCCAGCAGCTGGGCGATGGGAAACTTTTTGTTGATCGGGACGATCTCGTCCCGCAGATCGTCGCGCACCGCATGCAGCGATACCGCCAGGTTGACGCCGAGTTCTTCGCCGCAGCGTTCCATATTGGGCACGTAGCCGGCGGTCGACAGGGTGATACGGCGCTTGGAGATCGAAATCCCCTCATTGTCCATGATGATGCGGAGCGCCTTCGCCACATTGTCGTAATTCAGAAGAGGCTCTCCCATCCCCATCATCACGATATTGGACAGCATCCGGTTGCCATTCGGGCTGGGCCATTCGCCATACGTATCGCGGGCCACCAGCATCTGCCCGACGATGTCGGCGGCATCCAGATTGCGCACCAGATCCTGCGTCCCGGTGTGACAGAACCTGCAGGTCAGCGCGCAACCGACCTGCGACGAGATGCAGAGCGCGCCCCGGTCTTCTTCCGGAATGAACACGGTCTCCACCGCGCCGCCGCCGGGCACGGCCAGCAGCCATTTACGGGTCCTGTCCTCGGAAAGCTGCTCGCTAATCGTCCCGGGCCTGACGATCACGCAGCGTTCCGCCAGCATCTCGCGCAGCCCTTTCGCCAGCGTCGTCATCTGTGCGAATTCCGTCGCGCCGCGATGGTAGATCCAGTGCCAGATCTGTCGCGCGCGGAATTTCGGCAGCCCGAATTCCGTCACGGCGGACTCGAGCTCTTCCCGGCTCAACCCTACAAGGTTGATGCGCGTGTCGCTGTCTGCGGTTTGTAGGGCGCTACCTTCCATGGGGCTTATATAGGGCGGCGAGCCCGAAATTGGCGAGCGATTTATTCCGCAGCGGCCGCAGGAATCGCCCGGCGCGCGTCGGACACGCTGTCCGGCGCCGCGCCGGGTGTAAATTTCAGCCACGCAACGGCGACGGCGACGATGGCGATAAACGGCAGCATTACGATGCAGACGGTGGTCCAGCCGAACCCGGTCTGTACCCAGCCCGCGGCGCCGGAGAAGATCGCCACCGTGCCAAACACCAGAAAGTCGTTAATGCCCTGCGCCTTTTCACGCTCGACCGGACGATAGCAATGGGTCAGCAGCGCGGTGCCGCCGACGAACAGGAAGTTCCAGCCCGACCCGACAAAAACGTTGGCAACCAGGAACTGCGTCATCGTCCCGCCGGTCAGCCCGACGAGCGCCGCCATGGTCGAGAGAGCCAGCCCGCACAGGAGGATATTGAGCAGCCCGTACCGCGCAATCAGCCAGCCGGTCACGAAGGACGGCGCGAACATGCCCAGCATATGCAGCTGGGTCACCAGCATGGCGTTCTCGGTTGTCAGCCCGAACTGCGCCGTCATGGCAAGCGGCGTCGCCGCCATCATGAACACCATGATGCCCCAGCCGATCACGGCGCACATGACCGCGACGATGAAGCCGGGCTGGCCCAGGAGCTGTCCCGCCGTGCGCGGCGGCTCATTGAAATCCGGTTCGGGCACCGGCGGAAAACGCACCATCGAAACGATGCCGATCAGCACGATCGGAACGAGCGCCACGACAAGAAAGGTTCCGGCGAACTGGTAGGGGTCGGCATCGCCGACACCCGAGCCGAGATTAAGCGCGCCTGGACCGCATATAAAGGCGACAGCGCGCGAGAACGCATCCTGCTCCATCCAGCTTGAGGCGACTGTGTGGGTCCATTTGGCGATTTCCGGCCCGAGGATCGCTGCAACGACGCCGCCACCGATCACCAGAGAGATCGACCGGCTCCGAAACGCTTCGCTCGCCACCTCGGCGGCGGCGAACCGGTAATGCTGGCTGGCTGCGGTAAACCCGCCGAAAATGATGGTCGCCAGCATGAAGACCCAGAAGTTCTGCCAGAAGATCGACCCGGCCGCGACCAGAGCGCCTGCAATGCCGAACAGCGCGCTGAACACGAAGGCATTCTTGCGCCCGAGCCGACGCATCATGATGGCGACGGGAATCGCAAAACAGGCCGTGGAAATCCATTGCACCGCATGAGGCGTCGTGGCGAGCCATTTCTGGCTCTCGGGCGCGAGCTTGAACCCGACCAGCGCGCTGACCGCCAGCATGACGCCGGTAGACGTGTTGAACAGCGCCTGACAGGTCGCGAGCAACCCGACATTGCGCTTCATATGCGGAGGCGCCGCAGCCTGTGTCGCGGTCTGTGTCGCATCCTGTGTCATGGAAACTCCGTCGAGGGGGCAGGCAGTTTACCGCCTGCGACCGCCTCCGTCAGTGCATATATTGGCCGCCATCGACATTGAGCGTCTGGCCGGTGATGTAGCCTGCCGCATCCGACAGCAGGAACATGACCGCGCCGACCAGATCGTCGGGCACCTGATCGCGCTGGAAGCACTTGCCCTCGTTCCGCCCGGCGACATAGTTGGAGGACGATGAGGACAGCTGCGTCTCGCTCAGCGTGAAGCCCGGTGTGATGGCGTTGACGCTGATATTGTCGCCGCCCACCTCGCGGGCCAGCGCGCGGGTAAGCCCGATGACGCCTGCCTTCGAGGTCGTGTAATCGAGCCGGTTGGGATTTCCTTCCCAGATCCGCCCCGACGAAATATTGACGATCCGCCCGCCGCCGCGCTTCTGCATGTGCGGATAGACCGCGCGGCTGCACAGGAACAGCCCTTTCAGGTTGACCGCCATCACGGCGTCCCATCGATCTGCCGGAATCTTGAACCAGTCGCCGCGCTCCAGAACCGACATCATGGATGCGTTGTTGATCAGCCCGTCGATCCCGCCGAATTCCGCCGCAGCCGTATCTGCCATGTGCTGCACGCGGTCCTCGTCGGTCACATCGGTCGGTACCGACAGCGCCTGACCGCCGGCGGCGCGAATCTCCTCCGCGAGCGCGTTGGATTCATCCGCTGCGATATCGGCCAGAACGACCTTCGCGCCCGCCTCGGCGAGGCGCTGGCTGTAGACCTTGCCGATCCCGGTGCCGCCTCCGGTCACGATCACAACTTTTTCCGCCATGCTGAAAGCCTGGTTTGCGTCGAACCCGTCCGCCATTGTCTTCTCCATGATGCAAAATCCGATTGGTGCGACGAGTTATAGCCGGGATCGACCGTGGCGGGAAACCAGCGGGGCATCTCGCCTGTCGGCCTGCATTGCGCTAGACTTCGAACCAGACAACAAGCAGGGAGAATACCGAAATGGACGATTGCCGCGCCGCCGTCATCACGGCACATAACGAACCGCTGGAGATACAGCGCGTACCGATCCCCGAGCTCGATCCGGGCTCGCTGCTGGTGAAGATTACGGCCTCCACCCTGTGCGGCACCGACGTGCATCGCTGGCACGGCATGCTGGGGCCGAAGGACCGGCTCCCGATTATCACCGGGCACGAGCCGTGCGGTACGATCGAGGAAATTGCCGGCGAGAAGACCGACATCATGGGGCAGAAGCTCAAGAAGGGCGACCGCGTGGTGTGGAGCTATGTCGCCTGCGGCTCCTGCTATTACTGCAGTGTCGCGGTACAGCCCTGCATCTGTCGCGGCCGGGCATCCTGGGGCCATAATTGCTGCGAGGATCATCCCTATCTGCTGGGCAGCGTGTCGGAATACATGTACGTGCCGAAGGAATGCCTGATCATCAAGGTGCCCGACGAGGTCTCCTCGGCGTCAGCCGCCGCCTCGGCCTGCGCTTACCGCACGGTGATGCACGGCTATGACCGGCTGGGGGCGATCAAGGATCACGAGACCGTGGTGATCCAGGGAAGCGGGCCGCTCGGCAATTTCGCCGCCGCGGTGGCGAAGGACCACGGCGCCAAGCAGGTGCTGGTGATCGGCGCGCCGGCCCACCGGCTGGAGGTCTCGAAGAAGATGGGCGCGGACGAGGTGCTCAATATCGAGGAAGTGACCGATCCGCAGGACCGGCGGCAATGGGTGCATGACCGCACGGATGGCCGCGGCGCGGATATCGTTATCCAGGTCGCCAACAACGCAGCCGTGCCGGAAGGCCTCACGTTGCTGCGCGATGGCGGACAGTTCCTGGATATCGGCGCCGGCGGCAAGGGCTCGATCCCGGTCGAGAAAATGCCGCAGCAGATGACCTACCTGACGGTGCGGTCGGGCGAGCCGCGCCACTGGCTTCAGGCAGTCGAGTTCCTTGCTTCCAGGCGAGACCGCTTCCCGTTCGACGACATGATCAGCCGCAGCTACAAGCTGGAAGAGGTCAACGAGGCGATGAGCGCGATGGCCAATTTCGAGGTGGTGAAGCCGGTCATCGAGTTCTGATTCAGGATCTTTCGACTCAGATCCCGAAGCGGCGGCCAAATGGCCGCCGTTTTTCGTTCTGTCACATTGACGCAACGCAACTGGGTTACTAACAAACGTTCGGCCGCGCGGCGCTTCGCCGGATGCCGGTCGCTTTCACTCAATGCAACACCCAAGGAGGATACCTCAATTGTTGGAATTACCCGCCCTGCCCTATGCCGAGAACGCGCTCGACCCGCATATTTCGGCGAGGACGCTCGAGTTTCACCATGGCAAGCATCACGCGACCTACGTGACCAACGCCAACAACATGATCAAGGACACCGATCTGGCGGATAAATCGCTGGAAGACATCGTCCGTGCAGCGGCGGGAGATGCCGAAAAAGCCGGCCTGTTCAACAACGCCGCACAGGTCTGGAATCACACCTTCTTCTGGAACTCAATGTCGCCGGCGGGCGGCGGCGCCCCGTCGGGCGATCTGGCGGGCCGGATCGATGCAGATTTCGGTTCCTACGATGCGTTCTGCGAAGCTTTTATCCAGGCCGCGGTCACGCAGTTCGGCAGCGGCTGGGCATGGCTGATCGAGGAAAACGGCAAGCTCGCCGTTACGAAGACCGCCAACGCCGATACGCCGCTGGCCCACGGCCAGAAGGCGCTGCTCACCGTCGATGTCTGGGAGCATGCCTACTATCTGGACTGGCAGAATCGCCGCCCGGATTTCGTGAAGTGCTATCTCGATAATCTGGTCAACTGGGAGTTCGCGGAGAGCAATCTCGCCGGCTGACCCCTGCACCGAGCGCCGGTCGTCCTGTCTGGTCGTCCTGTCACGTCGTCCTGTCCGGGCGGCCGGCCTTCGGTTCCTGTTTTCCGCCGCGGGCTTGCGCCTGGCCCTGTCAATGCACATCTCTATGGGCGACCATGGAGAAGAAGGATTATTCCGGCGGCCTTCCCGCCTTTCCACCTGACCCGGAACAGGCCGCGCGCGACGAAGAGATCGTCCGGGGCGGTTTCTGGGACCAGGTTCGGAGGACCATCGGCAAGGTTCCCTTTACCGAGGACATTGTCGCTAGCTGGTATTGCGCGACCGACCGCAACACGCCGGCGCACGTAAAGGCGATCCTGATGGCGGCGCTCGCCTATTTCGTGGTGCCGACGGACGTCATCCCCGATTTCATCGCCGGCCTCGGTTTTACCGACGATGCAGCCGTCCTTACGGCGGCGCTGGCCGCAATCCGCAACAATCTGACGCCGGGTCACAGGTCCAGCGCCCGGAAATTTCTCGACCGGGAAAAGAGTTCCCGGGACGGCGCCTGACGGAATGGAGACGGCCATGACCAGAATATTCGCCAGCCTTGCCGCGATGATCCTGCTGACCGCGCCATTACGCGCCGAGCCGGTCGGCGAGGTCGATACGGCCTTCAAGCTGCTGGGGGCAAACCACAAGATCGTCGTCGAAGCCTTCGACGATCCCAAGATCGACGGGGTGACCTGCTTTCTGAGCATGGCGAAGAAGGGCGGCATTTCGGGCAGCCTGGGGCTGGCTGAAGACCCGTCCGACGCATCGATCGCCTGCCGTCAGGTCGGCCCGATCCGTTTCAGGGAAGCGATCGAGAGCGACGAGGAGGGCGAACGCGTGTTCCACGCGCGCCGTTCCGTTCTGTTCAAGAAGCTTCAGGTGGTGAGATTTTTCGACCCCAGGAGAAACACGCTGATCTATCTCGCCTACAGCGACAGGCTCATCGACGGTTCGCCGAAAAACGCGATCTCGGCGGTCGCCATGATGCCGTGGGGCGACAGACCGCCGGGCAAGGCCCTGGTCGATTAGGGACGCTGGGCCCTACCTGATTCCGCACGCCTTACCGATCGCTTTGTGCGCCGCTGTAAAGCCGGCAAGCGAATAGCGGTCGGTCGTCGCTGTGCCGCGCGAAGACGTGCCCTTTACGATCATCGTGCTGCCCGCCCGCATGGCGGACGCCAGCGCTTTATCGTCGTCAGCGCTGCGCGACCAGGCAGTATCGCCATCGGTGAACATCGAAAATTTCTTCCCGTCGATAACCACATCGACGTCGCTGTCCTTTTTGTAGGCGTAACCGGCGGTGACCGAAATCTCGTTGGCGCTCTTGGATTTCTGGCGATGGGTGACCTGGATGTAGCTATCGCCGCGTCTCGTGTAGTCTCCTTCCGATTCTACCGGCAGGCTGTGCATATAGCAGACCCGCGCGCCCTTGCCGCCGGTCACATGAACCGTCCAGGCCTTGTGAGTGGCTGCAGCCTTGACGCCCGCCGCCAGTGCCTGACCGCTCGCCGCGAGCCCTGCGGCATATGCGCCTAAGAACATGAAAACACCGAATGAGAATCTCCGAAATTTCCGATTACCTGTCATTCGGCTCCCTTAATTCCGCCCGTTCCAGCCGCCGCCGGCGTATGCCCTTCTTCTTCCAGACCGGCTCTCCGAATACCGGTTCCGGCAGCGGTTCCGCTTTCTGTCCCGGCGATACCGGTCTTTCGGCAAAACGCCCCAGCGAAATAATCCTGTCATACATGACGATCGCGCCGGCAGTCGCGACATTGAGCGAAAACTTTGTCGGAATTTTGACGAGATGATCGCAGCATTCGACCAGATCGGGCGACAGGCTGCCGCGCTCCATGCCAAGGACGTAGGCGGCCTGGCGCGGATGACGAAAGCTCGGCAGGTCATCTGCTTCATCGTGAAGTTCGACGCCTACCAGCGCACATCCGCTAGGCAGCCGCATCGACTCCACGGAATCGAAAGCGTAAAACGGTACCTGAGCGTTGGCTGCCGACGTATCGGCCTTGAGAACATCCGGATCGAAAGCGGCGGCGACTGTAAAGGAAAAATGCGCGCCAAAGGCATGAGCAGACCGAAACAGATTTCCGGCATTCATGGGCTTGGACAGCCCCTCTACTCCAATTCCGAAATAACCCCGCATACCGTTCTATTGTTCTCCCGAACCCTGTTTTTCCATGGCCTCCCGAAAGATAACCCGAATCCTCTGCCGGGTGAATCGCGGACGAACACAGCTGCAGTCGGGGAGATAGATGACTGACGACCTTAACCCGCCGCATCGCGACGCGGTCATCAGCGACCAGTACGAGGCGTTTCCGTACCCGCCGAGAAACCCGGGAGACGAGGCGTCACGGCTCGCCGAGCCACCTGCTCGAACTCAACCACTACGTTTTTGCCGGACGGCGCGATTTCTCGCAACCCTTCCGCGCTCTGGTGGCTGGCGGCGGGACCGGCGATGCGGCGATCATGCTGGCCCAGCATCTCGCGGACACGGGCGGGCCGCACGAGGTCGTCTATCTCGACATGTCCCGGGCATCGACCGAAATCGCCAAAGTGCGCGCCGAAGCCCGCAGTCTGACCAATATCCGCTTCCTCACCGGGTCGATCCTCGACCTCAACGGTCTCGCACCGGGTCCTTACGACTACATCGATTGCTGCGGCGTCCTTCACCACCTGGAAGATCCGCCGGCCGCGCTTGCGACGCTCCGCGGCGCGCTCGACGAGAATGGCGGGATGGGGCTGATGGTTTATGCGCCGCTCGGCAGGACGGGGGTGTATCCCGTACAGGCAATGCTCTCCGCCCTGGACCGTGGCGAAGCGCCGCAGCAACGCGTTGCAACCGCCCGTGCGCTGCTGGAAGCATTGCCGGCGACCAACTGGCTGAAGCGCAATCCCTGTATCGCGGACCATCTGCAGGCGGGAGATGCCGGACTTTACGATCTTGTTCTTCATCGGCGCGATTGAGCGTACAGCGTTTCGGAGGTCGGCGAGCTGTGCGATGCCGCGGCAATGCGTCCGGTCTCGTTTATCGAACCGATTCGCTACGATCCGCTTCTCCTGATCAGCGAACCGGATCTCTCCGGGCGGCTGAAAGAGATGTCCTGGCTCGAACGCTGCGCGTTCGCCGAGCTCATGAGCGGCAACCTGAAAACTCATGTTTTCTATGCCGTCGCACAGCAACGCCAGGCCGTATCCATAGCCCAGCCGACGGATGAAGGCCTGGTTCCGCGGCTGATCGACATGGAGGGCGCAGCGGCAGCGGCGGCGCTGAGGCAAAGCGGTCGCATACGGACAACACTGGACGGGCTGACGATATCCCTGAGTATCGGTGAAGCGGAATGCGACGCCCTGGCGCTGTTCGATGAAAAGCGCACCATCGGCGAAATCCAGCGGGAATCCGGCGTTGCGCCGTTCAGGCGCATCTTTTCGATCCTGAACGCCTTGAACACGGCATTTCTCTGCATGCCGGCCCCGTGGCGCCTGTCAGGCTGAGGGTTCCTATTCCGCCGCGCTGGTGCTTGTTCCCGGATCAATTCTGGATTCGGGAAGCCAGACGGTTACTTTCGTCCCCTTGCCAGGAGCAGACTCGATGTCGAGCGTTCCGCCATGCAGCGCAATCAGCGAATTCGTAAGCAGCAACCCGAGCCCGGTTCCTTCGTGGCGCCGCGACAGCGTGCTGTCGACCTGACCGAACGGGATCAGCGCCCGGGGAATTTCGTCTTCGGCCATGCCAATGCCTGTATCTTCGACCGAAATTGCCAGCCCGCCCTCCGGCAGCCTCTCCGCATGGACTGTTATGGTTCCGCCGCGCTCGGTGAATTTCACGGAATTTCCGATCAGGTTGATGATGATCTGCTTGATCTTTCGTTCGTCGCCAAAAACCATCGGCAGGTCGGACGGGATATTCTCCGAGAGGCGCAGGCCGCCCTGGTCGGCGCGGGGCGCTACGACCCGAATGCATCGGGAAACGACCTCGCCCAGATTAAAGCGCTCTTCGTTCAGCTCCAGTTTACCTGCCTCTACCTTGGCAAGGTCCAGAATGTCGTTGATTACGTCATGCAGGTGTGACCCGCTCGCGTGGATATCGCGAATGTAGTCTTCGTATTGCGGGCTTCCCACCGGCCCGAACGTTTCCCGCCGGATCAGGTCAGAGAAGCCGATGATCGCGTTCAGCGGCGTCCGCAACTCGTGACTGATATTGGCGAGAAACTCCGTCTTCGCCCGGTTTGCAAGCTCGGCCGTTTCCTTGCTCTCGACCAGAGTCAGTTCCGCCTTTATCTGCTCGGTGATGTCGCGAATGACCACAATGCCGCCGCGGTCTCCTTCCCATTCGAATGCCGCAGCCGCGACTTCCGCCCAGAACCATGACCCGTCCAGCCGCAGCCTCTTCTGGCGCATGAAGGCGGTCCTCGTGCCGGGCGCGGCCAGGAAATTCGCGCGCTCCGAAACGACGTCGCGGAACTCCGGGTGTGTCAGCTCCATCAGGGTCAGACCGATAAGATCCTTTGACGAATTCGCGCCGAACAGGGAGTTCGCCGCTTCGTTTGACAGCACGATGACACCGTCCCGATGAACGTAGACAGCGTCCGGCAGAAGATTAACCAGCGCGCGATACCGGTCTTCGCTTTCCTTTAACCGGTCTTCACTGTCCCGCCGGTCCGTAACATCTGAAATCAGGGTAACGATATGACCGTCGGGCGTCGCGCGTTCGGTAAGAAGAAGCCAGCGCCCCTGGCGCGTCCGGAACTCATGCTTGCCGCTTCCTCTCTCGTGCTGCTCGCGACGGGCCCGCAGCCACCTGTCGGCCTCTTCCTTGCCGTACAGGTTTAGAACATCGTTAAAGGGCGCTTCGATCAGCTCTTCGAAACGGGTGCCCGTGCGGAAAACGGTCGGATCGGGATGATAGGATTTGACCCGGTCATTCCACAGCGTCAGCCGGTCGTCCCGGTCCCACAGCATGAACCCGCTGGGCAGAACGTCGATGGCGTGCAACAGCCATTCATGCGCGTCCTGCGCTTTTCGTTCCGCCTGTTTCTGTTTGGTAATGTCCGTCAGGATTCCGTCCCAGACAATGGCGCCATCCGCCCTCCGGTGAGGCGTCGCAGCGGAGCGGACCCAACGCCATTCTCCCTCAATCCGAACGAGTGGCAGTTCGATATCGAGCGGCATCATGTCCCGGGCCGACATCTCCAGAAGATTCCGGTATTCGTCCCGGAAATCCGGGTGAAGCGCCTCCATCATGGGCGTGCTGTCGCGCATGATTGATTCGGCATCGTGTCCGATAATCGCCGTGATCCCGTGACTCACGTAGGGAAAGCTCACCTCTCCTTCCGGTGACAGAACGCGTTGAAAGACGGCACCGGGCATGTTTTCGGTGACCGCCGAATAACGGCGTTCGGCCTCCACCCGCTCGGTGATATCGCGCATCACGCCGATAAGCCCCGGCCGCCCTTCCCATTCGATAAAGGAAGACACCGTCTCGACATCGATGACGGTTCCATCGAGGCGAACGCGTTTCTGGCGAACGGGAGACTGGGAAACTGCCCCAGCGAGCGACCGTTCCTGGCGACTGCGAAACAGCTCCTTCATGTGGTCCATGCCGTCCGGGACGAAGCTGAGCGAATCTCTTCCGATCAGCTCTTCCGGACCTGTCGCCCCGAGCATTCTCACTGTCTGGTTATTGACATAGGCGATCTTCTGATCCACGTGGATCAGGACCGCATCGGGCAACGATTCGAGAAGACCCCGGTACCGGTCTTCGCTCGCCCGAAGAAACGCTTCTCCGCGCTTGGCTTCGGTAATATCCGTGTAGACCGCGACAACCCCCCCTTCGTGGGTACGCCGCTTGTTCTGGCGGAGCCATTTCCCGTTTGGATATTCGATTTCTTCGAGCGACGGCAGCTCACGATGCCGTTTCAGCGCCCGTTTGGCGATGCTCTCGAACGATTCCTCGGTTCCTTCCCACAACCCGTTGCGGACGCCGTATTCGACCATTTCCTTGAAGGTCAGGCCGGGACGGATATAGTCCGCGCAGCAGCCCCAGACATCCTCGACATGGCGCTGGTTATAGACCTGAAGTCGGTCTTCGGAGTCGAACAGCGCGAACCCGTCTGTCATGACGTCGATCGCCTCAAGGAGACGTTGATGCGCCTCGCGGCGAAGGGTCTCCGCAGCCTCATACTTTACGCGGGATTGAATGCGTTCGGTCACGTCACGGACCACAACCAGCCCTGCGGGTGAGTCTTCCCATTTTATCGAAGATACGGAAACGTCAGCGAAGTAGATGCTGCCGTCGAGCCTCAGACGTTTCTGCTCCGGACGAAAAGCGGACTCCCCGCGGTTGATGACCTTTTCGATATGGCCGCGAACGTCCTCGAGCGAATCGGGATCAGATCATCGGTCGCAAGGCGACCGATGATCTGATCCCGATGAGTTGCACCAAACATCCCGGCGCAGGCTTCGTTGATGAAAACGATATACCCCGACCGGTCGTAGACAAGCATGGCGTCGGGCGCACGCTCGGCCAGGCCGCTGTACAGGGTTTCGCGCGCACGCGCCTCTTCGAGCTCACGGCGAGTCCGCCGAAGCTCTTGCTCAAGCGAATCCTGACGGTCGCGAAGCGCAGTGGCGTCGTCTGTCAAAGTTTCTCGGGCCATATTTAGAACGAATCCCGCTTATGCGGGCCCCAGGCCGTCTAATCCATTAAAATACTGTTAAAAAATCGTTAGTGACAACGAGAACAATCCCCGTCAGCTCAATTGACGCCGACCGCATCGCCCAGCGTCGGTCCGATCTCCATATTGAGAACGAGGTCCGCGTATGCATCCAGCGCGGTGGGTTCCCGGTTCAGTATCACCAGATTCGCGCCGTTTCGCGCGGCAGCCTGGGGAAATCCGGCCGCGGGATAAACCTGCAGCGAAGACCCGATCGCCAGAAAAAGATCGCAAGCCGCTGTCTCTTCTTGCGCGCGCCGCATGGGTGCTTCCGGCATCGACTGACCGAACGAAATCGTTGCTGTTTTCACGTGTCCGCCGCATTTGTCGCAAACCGGCAACGTGCCGTCTTTCAGAAAGGCGTCCCGGATTGGTTCCAGCGCGTGACGCTCGCCGCATTCCAGACAGGACGCATAGGTGTTGCTGCCGTGAAGTTCGATGACGTTCTCGTCGTCAATTCCCGACGCCTGGTGCAACCCGTCCGTATTCTGGGTGATGACCGCCGATACGATTCCGTCGCGATACAGCTTTTCGACGGCCCGGTGACCGCGATTGGGCTCGGCGCCCTCGAAACCGTAAGAGTCGTCGAACTTGCGCCGCCAGGATTCGCGTCGCGCGTCTTCGGACGATACGAAATCCTGAAACTGGATCGGCTGATAGCGGGTCCAGACACCGCCCGGGCTGCGAAAGTCGGGAAT
>Ga0181587_10000203_pt1 | contig 46314 bp, 47 predicted proteins | sample 071ome_27_FD_132463 | JGI IMG/M metagenome (GOLD analysis project Ga0181587, IMG submission 132463) | Coastal salt marsh microbial communities from the Groves Creek Marsh, Skidaway Island, Georgia - 071409AT metaG (megahit assembly) | ecosystem: Environmental > Aquatic > Marine > Intertidal... | reverse complement strand
CATGTCGGCGGGGTCTGAAGGAATCGGCGATCGACCGACGTAGCGATGCTCAATGTCAGGCCCTGAGACCTTGCAGGTGAAGATCCCCTCGCCTTCGGTGGGGCGAAGACTGATATGCCAGACGACAGCGGTCGCATTCACAGGGTCGACGCCACTGAAGCACCAGTTTTCTTTCCACGGCATGTACACCTGTGGAGCGATTTGGTGGGGCCGATCGTCGGCATCTGAAATCACGTCAGCCTCCTTCTCAAGTTGTGACGGTTCGGGCACCGTCAATCACGTAGTGCTGTCCGGTAGTGAAGGCAGCTTCGTTTGACAGCAGGTGAGCGGCTACCGCTGCGACCTCGTGCGGAGTGCCGAGTCGGCCGGCAAAGTTGCGGGCAACGAGGTCTTGCTTCGCGGCGTCAGGGTCCTCAAGACCTTCGATGTGACCCCGAAGCATCTCAGTGTCGATCGACCCCGGGCAGATCGCGTTAGCTCGGATGTTGTGGACACCGAGTTCGATCGCGGTGCTTCTCGTCAGTTGCAGGAGAGCTGCTTTCGAAGCGGCGTACGACGCGTGACGCGGACGAACACGCAGACCTTCGATTGAGGAAACGTTGACGATAGATCCGCCCCCCGCTCGGATCATGTGCGGTACCACCATCTGGGTCATGCGCAGTGGCGCCGTCAGGTTGACGGCAAGCGTCAAGTGCCAGGACTCTTTCGACACCTCAACGAGTGCTTCTTCACGCAGAACCCCCGCATTGTTGACGAGGCCGTCGAGACCTCCGAGAGTCTCCGCGGCGTTTTCGACGGCGAGGGCCAGTTGGGCATCGTCGGTCACATCACACGCCGCGGTGTGGAGGGTGAGCTCGGGGTGACAGCGGGCGAGTTCCGCCGATACGGCATCCAATTCGGACGTACGAGTGTCGAGCACCGCGACCTCGGCGCCCTCCGACAGAATACGTTCAACAATTGCCCGGCCGATTCCTCGGGCACCCCCCGTGACGACGATCCGGCGTCCCATCAGACGTCGCGTGACCTGTTCCCCGGTGGGTATTGCAATCATCCAGCTACTCCCTCACCGCCGCCCTGACGGGGCAGCTCTTGACCAACCGCTCGTTTGGTTGCTTATTCTGTCAGGTGTGTGGCGACTGAAGTTCATCGGTTCAACCATCTGCACGGGAACACCCGATGATTGAACTCCATCCCTTCGACGACTTTCCGTACCACCAGGCCATCCGACCGGCCGGCTCGCCGGAGATTTCGGACACGCGCTTCAATGATGGGTATTACTTCGCGACGTACGCGCCAGGGATCCATGTCTTCTGTGGACTTCGATTCCACCCGAATAACAATGTTGTTGACGGTTACGCGGGCATGGTGCTTGACGGCAAGCAGACAGGGTGGCGATCAAGTCGGGCGCTTGATGGGGACCGAGCGCTGCTGGCCGTAGGGCCCCTTCGGATTGAAATTGTCGAACCGATGAATGTTCAACGCGTATGGGCCGAGCCAACGGAGGTCGGCGGTGAGACGGTTGGGTTCGATCTCGAGTTTCGTGCAAGCGCCCCTGCCTTCGTTGAGACACCCGATATCCAGTACCGATACGGACGGGTCTTGAATCACGTGCTTCGGTATACGCAGCCGGCAAGGGTCTCGGGAACCGTCACATCATCATCAGGGGTCCGCAGTGTCGAGCGTTGGTTCGGAGCGCGAGACCACTCGTGGGGTCTCCGGAACTCAATGGGCCCCCATCACCGGGTCGGTGGTTCGCAGGTCGTTTCCTCTGACCCCAGAGCGATGCGGCTGTGGGTGCCATTTGAGGCGGGTGGGCTCGCAGGCTTTTTCCATCTGCATCGAGACGCGGCGGGTCGACTTCTCGACGTGGAGGGCAGAATTCACGAGAGTGGGAATATGAATGACGTCGGGCGCGCCGTGATCGACGTTCAGCATTCAATCGAGTACTTACCCGGCACGAATCGGCTCGCCCGCGTGGAACTCCAACTGTGTTGTGAGGACGGCTCGAGGGAGCATCTCGAGGCAGAGGTGGTTTGCGCACCTGCGCACCCCCAAGGCTTCGGGTACGCCCGTGGTTGGTCGGATGAGCAGAATCCCGGGGTTTGGCGAGGTCAAGCCGTCTTTGAAGGGGAGTCGTTTCGGGTTGACGACCCTTTTGTCACTGCAGGACCTCCACACACAGACGAGCATCGCCGTCTCGGAGGTACCGAATTTGCTTGCTCCGCCCACCACTCAAGCGGCGCAGGTATGGCGCATGTTGAACACATGCTCTATCCCTGACGATTCAGGCCAGCCGAACATGAGCTGTTCCCGACATGACGAGGTCGTTTTCGTTGCCGTCGCGTCTGAGCCACAGCTCGACTTCTGCCAGTTGCGCGGGCCCCGCTGCTCTGACGTCGTTCACCACTCCGCCTGCGATCAGCCGGTCACCTGAGAAGACATTTGCAAGAAATCGAACTTTGAGATTGACGATCTGGTCTTCCCCGCCGAAGTTTCGTGCGAGGAGCTCAACCAGATACGCCATGTTGTTTGGGCCCTGATTGACGACGCGGTCACCCATTCCAAGCTCACGGACGAGATCCACATCCCAGTGGATCGGGTTTGGGTCCCGGAGGATCACTGCCATTGTCTTCATCTTTTCAGCATCCACCGACGAGATGTCGAGATCGTCGAGCGCCGACCCTTGTGTGATTGGATGCTGCATCACGCCCTCCTCGGGAACACGAAAGAGTTTGTTGAGGTCGCTAGGTGCCGCTCGCTGAGCGTCAACTTCAGTTCAAAGCTGACGATGTCGAAGACTCCCGCCCGCTTGCCAGCCTTTCGCACAGCTGAAGTGATTTCCCCGTCGACTCGGTATGTCGAGCCGATTTTGAGCGGTTCAATCACAGAGATCTCAGCCTCGCCGAACATGACACCGTCATCTGCAGAGGCCTCGACTACGGCGAAAAATTCGTCAAGGCTCACCCCCATTCCGCCAAGTGCGGCGTAGTAGACGTACATCGGATTCGCCGTTCCGCTCCGACGGGGTCGAGCACCGACAACGTCACACATCAACCAATGCTCGTAGGGCTCGATGGTGAACTCGCCGCCTGGAAACTTCCAGCCTACGACGCTACTTAAAGCCGTCTCATCCATCGGCTAGTCCCCCTCTCGGGCGTCGATTAACCAAACACGACTAGGATAACACTGCTCGGGCACCAGCCCTGAAATCGCGCTCGCAGGGCATCTTGCCGACTTCGAGCACCAACGGACCCCGCGTCGAGCAATTGAAACCATACGCTCGTTTGGTATTCTTTGCAGCTGATGCGGCATCTTTCAATCCACTCAAACAACCGGGCGGGGCGTCTCTGGAGTGTCCATGAATAACGTGGATCTCCACACACTGGATCCTCGGCCACGGGTGGTGCTTGGATCGTCTGTCGAACTTACGGGCAGTAGATGTACTGCGTGCTCTTACCCGTCGACGGATGTGTTGTCTCGTTGCCCAGAATGTTCTCAGCCAATGACACCGTGCACATTTGGCGCACGGGGAAGAGTTTTTGCCTCCACCGTTTTGAGGGTCCCGGTTCCCGGACGTGAACCGCCGTACGGCCTTGCCTACGTTGACATGATTCCGGATGAGGGCTCTGGGCCCCGAATCCTTGCTCATTCCGATCCGACGGCGGGGGCGCTACCGCCGGGGTCGATTGTTGAGTTGATTGGCCTTACAACAGAGGGTGACCCCCTCGTCAGAGGATGCGAGGTGGACGGCTGATGCCAGCGTGGGAGGGCGTCTCGGTGCTCGGGGTCGGAACGACAATGTTCGGCAAGCAGCCGGAGTTGACCGGTCCTGAACTCGTCCGCCAAGCAGTGTTTGAGGCACTTGACGATGCAGGTGTCGATTCAGTCGACGCAGTATTCGCGGGGACCGTGTTTGGAGCTCCTGGAACGATTCAGCGCGCGCTCCAAACCTGCGGAATTGTGGAAGTGCCGATTATCACGATTGAAAATGCGTGCGCGTCTGGTACCTCCGCGTTTCACGAGGCGTGTCGAGCAGTGGATAGTGGAGCGTTCGGCAACGTCCTCGCTCTTGGTGTGGAAACCATGACCCATCACTTCGGCGGCGCGATCCACCCTGAGCCAACCGATCGCGAGGGGCGGCAGGGCCTCGCGATGCCAAGTATCTACGCGATGTCAGCAAGCCGTTATCAAAGTGTTTACGGCGTCACTGATGAGCAGCTGGCGATGGTGTCTGTCAAGAACCATCAGCATGCGGTCGGAAATCCGCGAGCTCAGCACCAGAGAGTCGTGACGGTCGATGAGGTTCTCGAAAGTAGGTTGGTTGCCGACCCACTCACCATCCTTCAGTGCTGCTCAATCGCTGACGCGGCAGCTGCGGCAGTCGTCGGTCGCACCAGAGACGGGCTCGGTGTCCGCGTGAGATCGTCTGCGCTGAGGTCGGGCGCATTGTGGGATCACCGGTCACCAAATGTTTGGGGCTGGGACATCGTTGCCTCGACGGCTCAAGACGCGTTCACGAGTGCGGGGGTTAGTTGTTCCGACATCGATCTCTTCGAGGTTCACGATGCGTTCACCATCGGGGAAATTGTGACCCTTGAGGCACTTGGGCTTGCCCCCGTTGGGGAGGGCGCGCTGCTCGCCGAGAGTGGCCACAGCGCATTGGGAGGTCCGCAGCCGGTCAATCCGTCCGGGGGCCTACTCTCTCGCGGGCACCCGCTTGGCGCGACCGGGTTGGCACAGGTCGCCGAGGTCGTGTGGCAACTTCGCCACGACGCAGGTTCACGGCAAGTCGATGGAGCGGTGCTCGGCGTTGTCGAAACAATGGGAGGGGGTACAGCCGGAGTCGATGGAAATGGATGCGTCGTGGCTGTCCTCGAGCGGGAGGACAGATGACAGACATCGAGTTTCGAACTGAGGACATGCTCTCCCCGGACCGTGTGGTTGATCCATACCCGTTCTTCGAGCAACTTCGGGAAAGCGACCCCCTCCACTGGAACGATCACTATCGAGCGTGGTTCCTCAGTCGATGGGAGGACGTGAACTCCGCGCTCAGAGATCCAAGATTCTCGTCCGACAGGGTCCGTCCTGTGTTCGAAACCAAGCTTTCAGTCGAGCAACAGGAAGCTCGCCGCCCCATGTTCGAGATTTTGCAGAACTGGATGGTGTTCAACGACCCGCCGGATCACACTCGGCTTAGAGGTCTTGTGAGCCGCGCGTTCACACCTTCGGCTGTGGAGGAACTCAGGCCGCGGATTGAGGAGGTGGTGACTGAACAGGTCGCCGCGGTCCGATCCCGAGGTGAGATGGATCTCATCAGGGATTTCGCATTTCCGATCCCGGCCGTGGTCATTGCGGAGATGCTTGGGGTGCCAGCCGCCGACCGTGATCTCTTTAAAGACTGGTCGGACGCGATCATGGTGCTGATTTTTGGCGCTGCTGGAGTCGCAGGCCGCCGAGAGGCCGCGCAGAAAAGCCTCGTCGAACTCGCGCAGTACCTGCGAGAACTCATTCAGCGTTACCGCAACAGTCCCGCCGACAACATTCTCTCAAAACTGATCGGCGCTCAGGAAAGCGACGACCGATTGTCCGATGATGAGATCATCTCGACCTGCACGCTTGTGCTGTTCGGAGGGCACGAAACGACTACGAACCTCATTGGGAACGGAATCAGGGCACTTCTCGCGAATGCCGATCAGCTTGATCGTCTGAGAGATGGCGAGGTGACAATGCAGACAGCGATCGAGGAACTTCTTCGATTTGATGGACCTTCGAAGATGGAGGTTCGGATGGCGTCGGAACCCGTTGAGATGCACGGCCGGACGATCGCAGCGGGAGATCAGGTCTACCTCATCCAGGCAGCGGCGAATCGAGACCCGGATGTATTCCATAGTGCGGATTCTTTGATTCTCGATCGTCACCCGAATCGTCATTGCGGATTTGGATTCGGCATTCATTACTGCCTTGGTGCTCCCATCGCTCGGCTCGAGGGAGCAATCGCGATTCGCGCTCTTGTGGAGTCGCTCAACGGCTTGCGCGCGACGCCCTCCGGTGAGGTATGGCACCCGACGCTGATCAGTCGAGGGATGTCGTCGTTTCTTGTGGAGTGGGACGCATGACTCGATTCGAAGGCAAAGTCGCCGTTGTTACGGGTGCGTCTGGGGACCTCGGCAGAGGCGTATCGGTCGGACTGGCACGTGAAGGCTGCGATGTGGCACTTCTCGCCCGAAGCGTCGATCGGCTCAGCGAGACCGCCTCTGCCGTCGAGCAGTTCGGTCGTCGGGCACAGGTGGTGGAGTGTGACGTGACCGATTCAGACGCGGTATCGATAGCTGCGAGTCGAGTGCTCGACACCTTTGGGGATGTCGACTTTCTCGTCAACAACGCCGGAGGTGCGCGGTTCATGGCCCCTCTGGCAGATGTCGAGCGGAGGGGGTGGGATAAGACCGTGGCGCTCAATCTCACCGCACCGATGCTCGTGGCTCAGGCTTTCCACTCATCGATGGTCCGGCGTGGCGGTGCGTCAATCGTCAACGTGGCATCACTGGCTGCGATCCAGGTCATGGATGCCTTGAGCTTCTACTCGGCCTCAAAGGCCGGTCTACTCATGCTCACGCGCTCGATGGCAGCGGAATGGGGCCCCCACGGGATTCGTGTGAATGCCGTCGCCCCCGGATTTATTGAAACCGATGCGTGGGACCACTACCGCGATGACCCGGCCATGGCATCAACCACCGGCAAGGCCATTCCGCTCGGACGTTGGGCAACCGTCGACGAGGTCGTCGACCCGATCCTCTTCTTGTTGTCCAGCGCCGCCTCCTATGTCACGGGAGCATGCCTAGTGATCGACGGGGGAACATCCCTCGCGTAATCGTTGGATTCGGTCAAGTTCCTCTGAAGCGTTTTTCCGTCCCGTGAAGGAATGCGGACCGGGCAGACCGGTGGTCGTCGGTCGCAAAGAGGAGCGCGGTCGCCTCAGTAACTTCCGCGATGCCCGATCGATGGTCGCGGTGCATGAACGCCTTCGCAGTCTCAACGGCCAGAGGTCCGTTTGCGGCAATAGAACGAGCGATCGCGGTTGCACGGGGGATCAGATCCTCGGCTTCGACTACCTCGTGCACGAGGCCGATGCCGCAAGCTGTTTGGGCGTCGAGGGTCTCGGCACTCATGGCCAAGCGCTGCGTCCATGTCCTGCCGATCACGGCCGGTCCACGAACGAGGCCGAAACCGGGGATGAGATTGTGAGTGGACTCTTTGAACCCGAAGAGCGCTTCGGAGGATGCGATCGCTAGATCGCAGGCAAGTGTCAACTCGGTTCCCCCGCCGTATGCGATTCCGTTTACCGCTGCGATGACGACGGTGGACGATCGAGCAATCGAATCGAAGGAATCGAAGACCAGGCGAAGGTGATCGCGTGCACGCCTGATGTCTGTGAGTTCATCGAACGACTCGATGTCACCGCCTGCGCTGAAGGCCCGCCCCGCCCCGGTGATGATCGCCACACGGCTCTCTGGGTCGGCATCGAGAGCGCCCATCAGTTGACGGAGTTCGGTGAACCACCGACGATTCATCGCGTTGAGTTTCTCGGGTCGATTGAGCGTTACGAGGACGACACCGTCCTTGTTGTCTCCGACGATGAAGTGCTCGAAATCAAGCGGCGTGGTCATCTCGGCTGCAACCTCACTCCGGCGTCTACCCGAACGACCTCACCGTTGAGGTACGAGGTCTCCATAAAGGTTCGGACAAGCGCGGCGACATCCTCGGGGGTTCCCAGGCGTTTGGGAAACACATTGATGTCAGCTAACGCTTGCCGGAGTTCATCTGACGCTCCTGCCAGCATCGGGGTGTCCATTACTCCGGGACAGATACACATGACTCTGATACCCCACGAGGCCAAGTCGCGTGCGAGGGGCAGTGTCATCGCTATCACCCCGCCTTTCGACGCTGCGTAACTTGCCTGCCCCACCTGGCCCTCGAGTCCCGCAATCGACGCGATGTTGATGATGAGTCCTCGTTCTCCGTCATCCGATGGGTCATTGGAACTCATTACCTTCGCGGTATGACGAAGGACATCGAAGAGACCAACGAGATTGACGTCGATGCCGTGTCGGTACACGTCGAGCGGGAATGGATTCTTTTCGCGATCAACCACCCGCGCTGCAGGTGAAACTCCCGCGCTCGACACAAGGAGGTCGATTCGGCCGAACTGTTCGGCTGCCGTCTCAACGGCATGTTCGACGCCCACCGTGTCGGTCACATCACACTCGACAAAGCGACACCGAGGCCCAAGTTCTTCGGCGAGCTCTGCGCCTCCAGATGCAACTCGGTCGAGGATGATTGCTTGACCCCCTTCTGAGATCAGCATTCGAACCACCCCCGCCCCGAGCCCCGATGCTCCTCCGGTTACGAGACCGGTAGCGGTTCCTACGTGCATTGTGGAATCACCTCCTGCCCGAATCGGGCAATCGCTTCCATGGTCTGATTGTGATCAGGCCCACCGGGTTGTCGCATGCGAAGGAGGAGGATTTCTGCTCCGGTCTCTTCCTGCCACTCGGCTACCTCGGAGGCGATTTCGTCACCACTCCCCATCAAGAAACGTCCAGGTGCTAATCGATCGAGAGTGAAGTCCTCTCGATTTCGCACGTCTGGTACCCATGGTTCAAATCGCTCGCGATAAACGCCGACGTTGTAGTACAAGCGATGAACGGCGAGGGCGTGGGGTGCCCAGCGACGCTCGCAGTCGGCCCGCGAATCACCGATGAAGGCTTCTCGGAACAATCCAACGCGGCTTGCTCTCTGGAGGCGGTCGGCTTCCGCTCGATATTTCGCCGCGAGTTTGGCAACAGTGGCGATATCGCGCTGCGGGTCGCTAACCCACAGATCTCCGTGTCGGGCGGCGCGGCGTAAACCGGCGTCTGAGTGTGCACCAATCCAGATTTCGGGCCGGAGGGCGGGGTCTGGACTCACAGGTGAGGCGAGGGAGACGTCGTGGAACTGTCCGGCAAAGGCACCCCCAGTGAGCGAGAAGCACAGGTCAATAACCTCGAGCATCTCGTCGGTGATCGCGGCACGGTGTTTCCGGTTGACCCCGTAGGCGGCAAAGTCAGGTTCTTGGTGCCCGATTCCGACTCCAAGCACGGCTCGACCACCGCTGATGGTATTCAGCGTCGCGAACTGCTCAGCGAGTGAGACGGGATGGTGAAGCGGGCCGCAGAGCACGGCAGGGGCGAATCGGATTGAGGTCGTCACGCCAAGAATCTGAGCGCCGAGTATCAGCGGCGACATCAGTACTGGTTGCCTCGCTTGATGGAACTCAGGAAGGCACACAATGTCGAAGCCGGCTGCTTCGGCTGCCTGGCATTCCTCCAGCAGTTCGACCCAGAGTTGATCAAGACTTATCCCCGTGGACTGGATCGGGAGAATCAGTCCGAACTTCATCACTTCTCCAGCCCTAATGCATGGGCTGCGCCTGAGAGTCCGGCAAGACGTCCAAACGTTACTGCGGGCCCGAGTGTGCCGCCAGCGCCGCCATACACCATTCCGGTTGGGCAGGCCTGCGCGTTACCGGCGGCGAAGAGGCCCGGGATGATGTCCCCTGAGTCGTCTACCACTGCGCCGGTGACCGTCGTCGTCGCGCCTCCCTTCGTTCCAAGGCAACCACTGTGAACCTGGATTGCGTAGAACGGCCCGGAGTCGATCGGCCCTAAGGTCGCGGCGATGCCATCCAAGGTCCGGTCTCCGCACCAGGAGTCATATGCACTCTGGCCTCGACCAAAGTCGGCATCAAAACCGTCGGCGACCATCGTGTTCCAGCGCAGAACCGTTTCATCGAGAGATCCCGAGGGCAGACCGATCTTGGAAGCGAGCTGGTCAAGATCTTCAGCGGTCGCTATCCAGTCCGGCGGCGTATCTCCTCTGAAGCCGGCGAACCCGTACCGCCTGAAATGCTCCTGATCAAAGACGATCCAGCAGGGCAGGTTCGCCCAGTCGAACGAGGTTGGATCGAACTGGTGGAGAGAGCCGCCGAGCGCGTTGTAGTTGGTCGCCTCATTCGTAAACCGCTGCCCCTGGCGGTTGACCATGATCGAGCGCGGGAGTGTTCGTTCACGCAACACGATCTGGGAACGGGGATGACCGTAGAGCTCATCGCCCGGGATTTCGATGGTCGGCACCCACCAAGCCTCTCCCATCAGAGACATTTTTGCGCCGACTCGCATCGCCATCCGCTGACCATCACCTCTGTTGCCGGGAAATGAGGCAGGGCTCGACATCGGTCCACGGAGGTATGACCGGCACATGTCGGAATCCCACTCGAAGCCTCCGGTAGCCAGCACGACTGAACGTGCCTCCAGTTCGGTGTCTTGTCCGTTGGACGCATATCTGACTCCCGACACCCGACCCTCGGCTTGGAGAAGTTGATGTGCTCTGGCCTCGAGGCAGAACCTCACGCCGGCAGACAACGCGGCCTCAAGAAGACCGCCAACCAAGGCAACGCCGCAGCCACGAAGATCGTGCGTTCGTCGCCGATCTAACTCTGATTGCGCGATCCGACCGTCGCCTCCTCCAAGTGGGGTTTCATGGATCGTCAGATGTGGATCCCGAGCGGGCCTCACTACTTTCTCAGCCCAATCACCGAGAAGTTCGAACGAGAAGAGACCCGGGTCGAATGACCGTCCTCCCGCTGGGCGGCCGCCAGGATGTTCTGGGTGGTAATCGGGGAAGCCCTCAACGAGGCTGAATTTCAACTGGGTGTTTGCTTCGATCCAGTCGATGGTCGGCGAGGCTTCGTCCACGAAGGCCTCGGCAATGCTTGGGTTGATGTAACCGTGTGAGAGTGAGGAGAGGTAGGCGAGCGCATCGGCTCGCCCCGCAATTGGATCGTCCTCCCCGCGGTTCGGAATCCAGCAGGTGCCACCTGAGAGGGCGGTGGTTCCTCCGAGTACGGAGGAACGTTCAAGCAGGACGACGCTTGCCCCTGCGAGCGCAGCACTAAGAGCGGCCGCAAGGCCTGCTGCCCCCGAGCCGAGTACGACGACGTCCGATGACTCGCGCCGGATATCCAACATCCGTGGCCTGTTCTTGTCTCTCAGGCGAACTCTCGAAGGCGCTGCGAAGTTGGATCAACCTCGTTCCTCAGGAGGTGGAGTTCTTCGGCGCTCGGGGCGGGTGTCATGGAGATGTTCCCGTCCGCGATGATCTCGAAACCGGTGCTCGCGCGAACATCGTCGATCGAGACTCCGGGGTGCAGAGAAACGACACGCATTCCCTTCGACTCAGGTTCAAAGTCGAAGACGCAAAGGTTGGTTACACACAACTGAGGCCCTCCCGGGAGACCGAGCGAGGCTCGATGGTCACCTCCATCACCGAATCCGATGCCCGACCGGAAGTCGAGTTTGTCGACAAAAATTCTCGGGTTGTGAGTCGTCGACCATAGGTAGATCCGGGGGATCATGCATGACAGGTCGGCCATGCCTCCTCCGCCTGGAAGCCGGACTTTCGGGGCGTCGTACGGTCCAATCACCGTGTTGTTGACATTGCCGAACCGGTCGATCTGAGCGCCTCTAAATGCGAAGGTGTTGTAGTCGCGCCCCTGTGCGTACGCCCAGAAGTCAAAGGGTGAGTTGGCGAGCATGCTTGCGCCACCCCAGAGGGAGTCAGAGAGCGTCGATTCTGGGATCACCTCGGGATCAGCGTCGACCGCGATCGAGCTCGCAGCCCAAACGAGTTCGGGAGCGTGGGTTTTCCTGGCCAGCAGGTAGGCGCAAACCGGAATAAATGAAACCGCCCCGTTGAACGCCCGCGTCGTGTTGTCGAACGCCCGCGAGAGCGTGACAACCATGAGTTCATCGATTGTGCACCCGTACTCGGGAACGTCGTTCACTGACACGCCCATGGGCTCTCTCCTCTCACGAAGTCCGTCGCTTGACGCGGAGCAGTGTTCGCGCGCCACCGTTGGCGTCGAGATAGTCGGAATGGCTACTCGGCTCGACGACCCGGCTTGTCCAGAACTCGGAGAAGGCCTCGGAACCAGAGTGGGAAGCCGCGGTGTACGCGTCGAAGAATTCCCGATCATGCACGTACGACGGGAACATCGACGAAGGGTGGGCGCCCCACGGCACTTCAGCCACGATGTCGATCATGAATTTGGGGTAGGTCGTTCGGTGCGGTTCGGCAGTGAATGTCGACCTCGGAGCAATCCGTTCAACGGTTGCGATTCGGGTCTTCGCCGCATTGACGATCTCGTTGTCCATCCAAAGCAGCTTTGGGTCGACGCGGACATTGCCAAGATCGTCGGCCGCATGAGCGTGTACGACAGCGATGTCGACTGGCAGTGGTGTGCAGGCAACGTACGTGATTCCAGAACTCTCGTCACGTTCGATTCGCGTGGTCTCCGGGTGCAGGGCGGGCATGTCCGTGCCGAGTCCTGCCAACGTTGGCATGAAAGGCAGGTGGTTGGTTTCAGCTTGCAGTGCACAGATCAGCGTGTGCTCGCTGTACTCCTCGATCGCTACCTCACCCCGCTGAACGGCCGCCCTGAACTGTGGGGCAAGTCCAAGCCCCTCGAAACTCACTAGCCCGGACACGACTCGGCTCACGCAACCGCCTGCAACAAGCCAGTCGACGGCCATTCCCTGGACAATGGCTACGACGGTGAGGTCCCGGACCTGCCTCCTGACGAGCTCTCGTACGAACGCCATCGGGGTTGAGTTCATCGACAGTCCACCGATCGCGATGGTGGCCCCGTCTGGTACCTGCGCTGCCGCTTCCTCGAGAGACCTGACTTTCATCGCACTCCTCGACCATGACACGTTCGGATGTGGAACCGACCGAGCGCTTGGAAGTCGCGCGAGGCTCGGTGTTGCTGAGAGAGTAGCCCGGATGTCATGATTCAACCAAACGGTCGTCAGATTTCAGGCGTGTGGCGCAGAGTGGGTGAAAGGAGGGGAGTAGATGATCGATCTCACTCGATTTGACCACGTCGCATTCGCCGTTCGCGATCTTGCGGCGGCTGCCCGGCTCTATGGAGATGCCCTCGGTGGACAGCTCGTTCGGGGAGGGGACGACACCGACATCGGCATTCGGACGCTGCAGTTCAAGTACCCCCCGGGCGTCAAGGTCGAACTTCTCGAACCGATCGGCGACAGTTATCTGGCGCGACATCTCGATCGGCATGGCGAGGGATTTCATCACGTGACGGTCTTCGTAGAAGATCTCGAGTCGGCGATCGAGGAACTCAGAGGTCGCGGATTCGATCTCATTGATATCGAACTGGTCCTCGACACGTGGAAGGAGGCATTTCTGAGGCCCCGAGCAACATTTGGATCACTCATCCAGCTCGTCTCGACTTCTCTTGATGACTGGGGAGAACCGGTCGAGGGCATGACGGTCGACTCAGTTTTGAATGGCGAATGGCGTTGGATCAACAACCGGTGTGTTCCTAGGTCAGAGGTCGAGCGCCTCGGCTTGCGGAATGTCCGCCCTCCCAAGGCGTTTGCCAATCGGCGGAGCCCCAAGTGATTCCGTCTGGCTCGTTTCGCCGTTGTGTCGTCCAAGTGGCGCGAGGTCGTTCGCTGTGAGAGTTGGTGTCGGACTCTGGACCCTTCAGTCAACGCGGGATGCTCCAACGAACGTTGCGGCGTCATACTCCGCGCTTGCTGCACAGGCGCAGGAGGTCGAGCAGATGGGCTTCCATTCGATGTGGTTTGCCGAGCATCGCTTTTGGTATGACAATTGGTGCCCGCAACCGATGATCGCGATGGCTGCCGCCGCTCGGGTAACTCAGAGCCTTCACCTTGGCACCGCGATGATGCTGCTCTCGCAACATGACTCTGGGCGGTTCGCTCGGACGTGCGAGACGCTTGAGGCTGTCGCGCCAGGACGAATACAGCTCGGCGTTGGACTAGGGCACCGTGACGCCGAATTCGATGGTCTTGGACTTCGGCGGGATCAGCGGGGTCGGATGATGGAGGAGGCCCTCGATCGTCTTGATCCACTTGGAATACCGACATGGATCGGGGGCATGGCCGACGCAGCTCTCCGTCGAGGGGCATCCCGCGGACACGGGTTTGTTCTGCCACAGACTCTCTACCCTGACGAGATTCGGGCGCACGTTGCGCAGATTTCGGCAATGTCTGCGGAGGCTGGAAGAGCGCGGGGCCCGATCGGCATCATTAAGGATTGCTGGGTAACAGGTGATAGCTCGTCGATGGATTCCCGGATTGCGGAGCGGATTCGCCGGCACTATCGGGAGGAGGCCGGTTCGTGGTGGATCCTCCGTGGCTCTGGAAATGGCTTCCAGCAACCGGAACTCCTCGAGCGGCAACTTGAGAGGGTCTTCGATGCCGCTTTGATTGGACCTGCGAACATGGTCGCAGAGCACCTCGGTGAGCTCGAAGCGTGCGGGATTGATCTCGTGATACTTCGATTTTGGTTTGACGTGACCGCCGGTGTTGACGCACTGCGGTCGATGGCGTCCCTGGCCGGTGCGGCATTGGATGGGGCCGGGTCGCTGCGATGAGGCTGATATTGCACCTTCGGGAAGCTGTCGGGGTCGAGGAGATACTCGCGGACGCAATCGAGGCAGAAAAGCGCGGATTCGACGGTGTGGCTCTGTCGGACGCACGCTGGTCCCCGACAGTGTTGGCGGGTGCTCTGTCGACGGGTCTCTCTGGAGTCCGATTACTGCTGCGTTGTGAGGTTGGTGCTGAGAATCCTTTGTACCTCGTGGAGGAGGCTCTCGTCGCGGAGAACTTGCTCGGCGGTCGACTCACGTTGGCCCTTCGCGCTGCAAGTGGGTTTGAGGAGCGATTTACCGAGGCGGTTGAACTGGTGTCTCTCGCCTTTCGCGATCGTCCCTTTCGATCGGATGGCCAGTTCTGGCCGACCCCCGCTGGTCTCACGGCTAACCGGCACAACCTTGAGGAGCGCGTGAGGGTGGGACCAGCATCGGTTCAGGAACGGATCCCGATATGGCTGACCGGCGAGAGGTGGGCTTCGCTTGCCGCTCGGCTTGGATGCGGTCTCATCCTGGGTTCGCGTGAGTCTGATCAACCTTGTGGACACCTCGCTGTGGAAATTGGTGCAGAGGAACTTGAGAAGGTTGTGTTAGATCCTGACGCGCTCAGAGCCTTCGGAGACGGGTCGGGCCCGGACTCGCTCATTTTCAGCGCTTCCCCGGATCCGCGACGAGGCGTCTCAGCAGCGCAAGTTCACTCGTTGATTGATCTGCGGGCGAAGATGCAGATGTTCCAGCTCCCACCTGGGCTCGCAGAGCACTGGGCGGAGTCAGATAGCGACCCACGAAAAGGGTCAGAAAGGGGCTGACATGCCCGAGGCGTACATTGTTGAAGCAGTCCGCACTCCCATGGGCAAGCGGGGTGGTGGCCTGTCGCAGCAGCACCCTGTTGACCTATCCGCTGAAGTCATGCGGTCACTTATCGCTCGTAGTGACGTGGACGCGGGAGCGGTTGATGATGTGATCTGGGGATGCGTCGCGCAGGTCGGTTCTCAAGCATGGAACATCGCGAGGAACGCCTGGATCTCTGCGGGATTTCCCGAACATGTCCCGGGAGTGACGATCGATCGGCAGTGCGGGTCCTCCCAGCAAGCCGTTCATTTTGCTGCCCAGGGTGTTATGGCTGGCGTGTACGACCTCGCCGTCGCGGGTGGGACGGAGGTAATGAGTCTCGTCACGCTCAACTCGAGCGGTGAAGTTGGGCCAAGTCTCGGGTTTCGGTACCCCTTCGACGGCGAGTTGTGGCACGAACGCTTCGGCGATCAAGAGATTCACCAGTTTCGCGGCGGAGAGTTGATCGCGGAGAAGTGGGATATCAGCAGGGTCGATATGGAGCACCTCGCTTTGGAGAGTCACACGAAAGCGGCGCGCGCGTGGTCGGAGGGAAGATTCGACAACGAGGTCATTCCCATTGGATCTTGCACGCGCGATGAGGGCATTCGGGAGACAACGCTTGAGAAGATGGCCTCGCTGGCGCCGATCCGGCCGGACGGACGGCTGACCGCCGCGGTCTCGAGTCAGATCACCGATGGTTCAGCGGCGCTCCTGATTGCCTCTGAGCGAGCCGTGGAAGAACACGGTTTAAAGCCGAGAGCACGAATTCATCACATGTCGGTTGTTGGTAGTGATCCCGTGCTCATTCTGACCGGCCCGATCCCGGCGACTCAGCGTGCGCTCCGAGCAACCGGTCTCTCGGTCGATGACATCGATCATTTCGAGTGCAACGAGGCCTTTGCCTCCGTGGTGCTTGCCTGGGCACGCGAGATTGGGGTACCGCTCGAGAAAGTCAACCCGAATGGTGGCGCAATGGCGCTGGGGCACCCGCTTGGAGCCTCGGGAGCGCGACTCATGACAACGATGCTCAACGAGCTCGAGCGATCGGGCGGCCGGTTCGGGCTTCAGACGATGTGCGAGGGCGGCGGGCTCTCGAACGTGACGATCATCGAACGCCTATGAGTTGGTGCTCCACTCGCCTCGGACAACTGCCGACTCGGCCAGTCGGCCAACTCTGAGCCCCGAAGATCGAACGCCAAACGACAAACCAGGAAACAGGAGAACAACATGCCAAAGATCTATATCGACCACGTTTCGTTCCTCGTAAACGATCTTGATAAGGCGCGCGCTGATTGGGCGCAGATGCTGAAAGTGCTCTCGCCGGGTCATCTTGAGCAGGTAACCGAGGGGGAGGGAGCTGACGTCCAGGAGGGCGTGCGGATGAAGTGGTGCACATTTCAGAACCCCGACCCGATGGGCGTCTCGATTCAACTGTGGACGGCTGCCTCCCCGGGAACCTGGGTCGACAAGGTGCTCGCCAAGCGTGGAGAGCACGTCCATCACGTTTGTTTTCTCTCCGACGATTTTGATCAGATGTGTGCCGACCTCCGTGCCAACGATGTGCCACTCCTGCTCGATGAGCCGTCGAATCCGGACACCATGCCGTGGTTGAAGTGGAATTTCGTTCCCGCTGACAAGACCCACGGAACACTGCTCGAACTCGCTACTCGCTACTTGCCGTGCGGGAACCGTTGGATCGCCCATCCGGACAACGTTGAAAACGTTGATTTCGCGAAGGAACTCTTGGGACGCTTCGCCCATGACGCGAACGATTGAACATGAAGGGTGACTCTTGCCGGGTTGGCGTCACGATGCCCATCGAGGACGGCCTGTCGGCGCCTCAGATGGTCGAGTTGATCCGTCTGGCCGAGCAAGGCGGGTTCCACACGGCGCTTTGCGGCGAGGTCGCGGGCCCCGAGGTGATGGCTCTTCTTGGTGCAGCGGCACAGGCCACCTCTCGAATCAGGCTCGGGACCGGAATCGTCGCTTCGTACACCAGGTCCCCGGCTCTTGCCGCTATGGGTTTTGCGACCTTGTCGTCTCTGGCTCCGGGGAGGATCGTGGCGGGAATCGGAGCGTCCTCCCCGATTGTCGTAGGCAAGTGGCACGGTCTTGATTTCGACAAGCCGTTTTCGAGGACGAAAGAGTTTGTCGAGCGAATGAAGGAGTGTCTGTCGGGAGATCGTGTCGTTTCCGACGGCCCAATTCTTCCGGTCGACGGCTTCCGCCTTGCGACTGACCCCGAGGGGCCGGTGCCTCTGTGGCTTGCGGCGATCAATGACCGAATGCTCCGTCTCGCCGGCGCCGTAGCCGACGGCGTGTTTCTTACCTGGTGCCCCCCGGACGAAGTTGCGGAGAAGGTGGCAATCGTCAGGTCAGGAGCGATTGAGGCCGGACGGGATCCTGATGACATCGAGGTCATCTGCTCGTTTTGGGGCTACGCAGGCCAGGAGTGCGATCGAACGATTGCCCGTCTCAAACGAGTCGTCCTCCAGTACGCAATGGTGCCAACGCACATGGCGGCGTTTACCCACGCGTTTCCGCGATTAGTGGATGCGGCAGACGCGTGGACCGCTGGTGATCGAGCGAGCGCTCTCTCCTTCGTCGACGATGAGGTGGTGGCCGTCCTGTGCGCCGTTAGCGAGGACGGCTCTGCCACCGCTGACATGGTGCGCGAGTACCACGCGGCAGGGGTCGATACGCCGATCGTGCTCGCCATAGGTTCAGGCAACGGGGATACCGACGGGCCATTTTCGACGGTGCAACTCACCGGCGCGCGTCTCGGCCTCGGGACTTGACGACCTGGGGCCACCGTGCAAGAATTCAAACGGCCGTTTGGTAGACAGTGCGCGGCGCGAGCGACCGTGTGGCGAGTCGAGAGGAACGCTTATGGCAGAAATTCAGTCGAGATATGACGCGATCGTGGTCGGGGCAGGAGCTGCCGGACTCAGTGCTGCTGCGCTCTTGGCAGCGGAGGGCAAGAAGGTCGCGTTGTTTGAGAAGCAGACCCTTCTTGGTGGTCGTGCTCTTGCCGACGACGATGAGGGTTTCAAACTCAACCTAGGTGGCCACCTGATCGAGGATGGCGGCTCGGGTTTGACAAAGGTCTTCGAGCACGTCGGCAAGGAACTGATCCACGGCGAAGTGTCGAAGGAGATGCCGGTGTGGGACAACGAGGCCGGAAAATGGGGCTCGATTCGAGACCGGTACTCAGGTGACAAGGCGGAGTTGAAAAAAGTCATCACCGCGTTGAAAGAGACGACCTGGGACGAGCTGGAGGAGTGGGACGACCGTCCAATGCGGGCGTGGCTCCATCAGTACACGACGGATCAGGGTGTCATCGACCTGTTTGAGTTCCTCTCTGTTCTCGAGTGCCTCACCGACGAGTGGTACGACCACTCGGCGAGCGACAACCTCTGGGTAAGAAAGATGCACTACGAGGAGCGACACACAGCTGCGTATTCCTGTTGGCCAGGGCAGGGCTGGGATGGGATGTGGAGCGACCTCGCCGAAGCCATCACTTCGAGGGGAGGAGAGGTGCACCTCGGTCGACCAGTCAGTCGCGTTGTGATCGAGGACGGAAATGTAAAGGGCGTTCTCATCCCACGTGACGGTCAGGCCATTCCAAACGAGATATTCGAGGAGCAGTTCGTTGAGGCCGACATCGTCATCTCCACCCTTCCCGTCTGGAACGTTCTGAGAGTGATTCCGGAGCACCATTTTCCAGACTGGTACGCCGCACAGATCAAGCACCTGTCACAGGACAAGTTCAGGGTGTCGTGGCTCAACCTCTACCTCGCGACAGAGGAACCCGTAACCATGTGGGATCCCAAGGAGTTGTCAACTTGGGTTGCCACACCGCATTCGAACACTCCGGGCTACATGTACGACCAGTCGGCGATGGATCCGGGCAGCGTGCCGGAGGGACTGCACCTCTATTGCATGGGCGGTGTGATTCCCGGGGCGCGCGCTCGGGATGAGGAATTCCTCCGCGCTACCTTCGACGCGTTCGAAGCGGGCATGAAGGTGATGTACCCAGGCTTCGAGAAGGCGGTCTGGAGGCGGCGCGGTCTCGTGTTTGATCCCGCGTTCGGTGTTGTCCAGAAGCCCTGCCTTGTTGGCCGTTATCGACCGGACTGGAAGGTGCCAAACATTGAGGGATTGTGGATGGCGAGTGAGACATTCAAGAGTCGGGGCGTCGGAACAGATCGCGCCGCTCGCGCCGCGGTGACAGCAGTCGAAGACATCCTTGGCCGTCGTTTGAGCACGTTCGGTGACGGGTGGCGTTACTGAAATCGTTTTTATCGAAGTACTGAAAAACGTAACGAAAGGAAAAGCAGATGGACTTCAGCCTCAGCCCTGAACAGGAGATGTTCCGAGACACCGTGCATGCGTGGGTGGAAAAAGAGGCCCCCAAGAGCGTCGCGCGCGAGTGGGAGGGACGGGAGTTTGAGTATCCGTTCGAACTCTGGGACAAGATGTCGGACGCGGGTTTCCATGCGATCGGACTCCCAGAGGAGGTCGGAGGTCAGGGTGGCGACATCATCACTCAGATGATCCTCACCCGCGAAATGGCTAGGAGCCTTGCCGGTCTGACCTGGATCTGGGGCATCTCCTCGTTCTGCGCGAAGTCTGTGGACAAGTTCGCCAGCCAGGACATACGTCAACGACTGCTTCCGGAACTGGCCGAGGGAAAGATCAGGATGGCGATCGCGGTAACGGAGCCCTCCGGCGGAACGGACGTGCTTGGCGCAATGAAAACCGTGGCCAAGAAGGTCGACGGCGGCTATCGCATCACAGGTTCGAAGATCTGGTCCACCGCCGCGCATGTGAGCGATTACCTGATGCTTATCGCGCGTTCTGATCCCGACGCGAAGCGGAAGTCCGAAGGGATCACCATCTTCTTGGTTCCGAATCCGTCTGAGGGCCTCACCACCCGACAGATTCCGAAAGTTGGCATGAAGTCGGTCGGCTCGTGTGAGGTCTTCTTGGACGACGTGTTCGTTCCTGACGAACTGGTCGTTGGAGAGCCCGGTCAGGGCTGGTACCAAATGCTGGAGACATTGAATAACGAGAGGATCATGGTCGGCGCGCTGTGCACGGGTGTGATTGACGGTGTGCTTGAGGACGCGGTGGACTACATGAAGAATCGGTCTGCGTTCGGCAAACCAATCTCCGAGATGCAGGTCCTCCAGCACTGGATCGCGGACATGGCGATGTGGCAGAAGCAGTCCGAACTGATCGTTTACTACGCGGCCGACTTGCAACAGAAGGGGCTGCCGTGCGGGCCGGAAGCGACCATGGCGAAGATCATCCCTTCGGAATACGCCGGCCAAGCTGCTGACCGCGGACTCCAGATCCTCGGGGGCATGGGATACGCGCTCGAGACCGATATGCAGCGGTACTGGCGAGACAGTCGGCTATACCGGATCGGGCCAGTGACAAACGAGATGGGTCGTAACGTGATCGCCGAGTCGTATGGATTGGGCCGAAGTTTCTGATGGCCAACGAGGTGAGAACCTCGATTGTCACTGGTGCAGGTAGGGGTATCGGCCGTGCTATAGCGAAGCGCCTCGCCTCTGAGGGCTTATCCGTCGTTGTTAACGATCTCGATCCCGCTGTCGTTGACGAGGTGGTGGGGGAGATTCGTTCGTCGGGAGGTTCGGCGGCTGGAGCGATTGCTGACGTTTCGAGTCCAGGGGGCGCGAATGAGTTGGTGGAATCAGCGCTGAGCAGTTTTGGGGGCCTCGACGTCGTCGTGAACAACGCGGGAATTACGCGCGACGCGATGGTTCACCGCATGTCGGACGACGATTGGTCATCAGTGATCTCGGTCAATCTCACGGGGGTCTTTAATCTCTGTCGAGCCTCGTTTGGCGCGCTGCGTTCGAGGGTGCCGGGTGAGCGGAACGGCAAGGTGATCAACATCGCGTCGATTAACGGCATCTATGGGACCGTGGCGAATGCAAATTACTCTGCTGCAAAGGCTGGGGTCATCGGACTAACGAAGACGCTCGCGCGGGAATGGGGTCCAAAGCGAATCAATGTGAATGCGATCGCACCGGGCTACATAGCCGGAACTCGGATGACCGCTCCTCGAGGTGAGGGTGACGTGATTGGGATCCCTCCTGAGATCATTGATCGGATTGAGGCGACTATCCCTATCGGTCGGCCGGGCACTCCAGAGGATGTTGCCGGGGTAGCCGCGTTTCTCGCAGGTGCCGATTCTGACTACTTGACTGGTCAGGTGATCGAGCTGCATGGCGGTCTCGAGTTCATTCAGGTGGTCTGATGTGCGCCACCACGTGTCAGGAGGAGTGATGTGGAAGAGAAGTTGACCGACCTTGCCTCCGCGGTGTCGAGCAACGTATTCGATGGTGACGTTGTCGCTTTGCAGAACATGGCGACGCAGGCTGCCCCCATGGCGACTGTTCGGGAGATCATCCGACAGGAACGACGCGAACTTGGTCTTGTTGTTCTTGTCGGAGGCATCGCGGTCGATTGGCTTGCTGCGGCCGGCTGCCTCAATCGTCTCATCGGAGCGGCAGTGTCGATGGAGCAGTTCGGTCTCTGTCAGCACTATCGCGCTGCGGTCGAGAGCGGCCAGATAGTTGTAGAGGAGTTATCGGAGACTGCCCTCAACGCGCGTCTAGGTGCCGGTGCTCGCAACCTGCCGTTCCTGCCGACCCGTGGTCTCATTGGCACCGATCTCATCGGTATGAGCGACAACCTCACGTTGATCGACGATCCCTTTGGAGGGCCGCCAGTGGTGGCGTGCAGGAAACTGGTGCCGGACGTCGCACTCGTCCACGTCCATCGAGCCGACCGATTTGGCAACGCGCAGTTCGAGCCGACGGCCATCTGGCCTGACCTTGGAATCATGCCGAAGGCCGCCCGAAGAGTCGTGGTGACAGCGGAAGAGATCGTGGACACTGACGTGCTTCGCCGCAATCCAGATAGGACGGTGCTGCCCGGCTTCATGGTGAACGCGGTTGTTGAGGTTCCGTTCGGCGCGCATCCGACGTCGTTCAACCCGAACTATGGCTATGACTCTCGGGCCCATCTCGATTGGATCAGCGCGGCCAAAGACCCCGGCGGTGTGTCTGAGTATCTTCGAAGAGTCGTTCTCGAGCCGGAGGACCAGGCTGCTTACCTGGATGCCAATGGTGGGGCCGGTCGTCTCGCCGAAATTCTCCGATGGGAAAGGGATTGACATGGCGGTAGCGGACCAGGCGGCTTGGGAGACGAGCCCGATCGCATCTGACTGGACGATCGATGAACTCATGATCGCTTGCCTCGCCGATTGTTTTGAGGACGGGGATCAGGCCTGTAACGGTATGGCCTCTTTCTTGCCTGTTTCAGCTTTCAATCTGGCTCGGCTCACTCACGCACCTGGCCTCGTGTGGCTTGCTGGTGCTCTCGGGCTTGAGCCGCGTCCGGTGGAGGTACCAGCGAGCACACTCGAGGCGCCGCTGTGGCGAGATGCGGTGATGTATGTCGAGCAGTACGGTGATTTCTGGAACCTCGCGCTCAATGGCAGATGGCTTCAGAAGTTTTGCGTCGGCGCCGCTCAACTGGATCGATTCGGTAATGCGAATAACTCGGTTATCGGAGGTGATTACCACCATCCCAAAGTCCGGCTTCCCGGCACGGCAGGTTTGGGGGACATGGGGTCGATCGGCAAGAAGTTGTACTACTGGAATCCCAACCACAACCCGAGGGCGCTCGTCGATCGAGTCGACTTCGTCTCGTGCGCCGGATTCCTCGGAGGGGGCCAAGAGCGATCGGACCTTGGGCTTGAGGGTGGCCCGGAGCTTGTCGTGACCAATCTCGCAGTGCTCGATTTCGAACCCGTGAGCAAGCACATGAGAATTCGTTCAGTCCACCCTGGGGTGACTGTCGACCAAGTCCAAGAGGCAACTGGGTTCGAGCTGTTGCTTCCAGAGGGAGAGATTCCGGCGACGAGGGAGCCGTCCCAAGCGCAGGTCGACATCATCCGCGCGTTCGATCCCAAGAATATGCGCAAACGCGAGTTTAGGAACCGCTGATGGATATCGAGATTGGTGTTCCTGGGCAGATCATGCCGCCAGCTGATCGAGCAGTCCAGAACGCTCGACGCGCCGAGGAGAAGGGTTACGACGCAGTGTGGTGGCCTTGCCACCTGATGGGCTGGCACCCGGACTCAGTGTGGACCGAAGATCTGACGCCACTCGCGAAGGTGCAGCCAAATCCTCACACTTACTTTGATCCGCTCCTCATGATGGGAGCAGTCGGATCCGCGACGGAACACATCAAGGTCGGATCGGTTGTCACTGACCTGATCCGTCGGAACCCAGCGATGGTCGCGATGCAGACGCTCACGCTGGATCACCTCAGTCGCGGTCGGTCAATCCTTGGCCTCGGCACGGGCGAGGCGATGAATATCACCCCCTATGGACTTCCGTTCGACCGGCCGGTCGGAAGGCTCTCCGAGGGAATTGATGTAATCCGTCTCTTGTGGGAGGCCGACGGCCCGGTGAATTACGAGGGTCGCTTTCACAAACTTGAAAATGCAGTGCTCGGCTTAGGCCCCTACGGAGACCGTCTGCCTGAAATCTGGACTGCAGCTCATGGACCGAAGATGCTTGAACTCACCGGTCGGAAAGCCGACGGATGGTTACCGACCAAGATTCCGCCTGCTGAGTACGCGAGGTGCCTGTCAGAAATTCGTCGTGCTGGGAGCGAAGCGGGCCGGAAAATGGATGACTTCACGCCAGGCTTGCTGGCGTACGTTCTGTTGGCGCCCGATGAGGAGTCGCTCCAGAGGATGACCGAGCACCCTCTGGTCCGTGCTTTATGTGTGATGTTGCCGCCACACATCTACACCGAACTCGGCTTCGAGCCACCGCTCGGCGAGCACGGAGCTTTTCACGACTACCTCCCGTCGAGTGTTAGCCGATCGGAAGCGATGTCTGTCATCGAGAAGATTCCTCCCGAGGTTGTTCGACAGTACGCCTTCTGCGGGACCCCCGAGCAGGTCGCCGAGGAGGTCGCCGGGTACCACGCTGCAGGGCTGCGGCACATGGTGTGCTGGAACATCACTGCGTTCGGGGACCCTTCGCTTGCGGGATGGTCGTTTGGTGCATTGGATGAACTGCGCAGCCTCCTGAAGGGCCAGTGATGACAGATCATTCGCAGATCCGAGCCGTCGTTGGCCGATACTTCTCGGCGATCAACAGCGACAGTTTTGAGGAACTGCGCGAGGTCCTCTCAAGCACGGTCGAACTCCATATGGGTGCGAGCCCGGTTGTTCGAGGGATCGATGACGCCCTCGATTTCTATCGTGCGGTCCTCGGCCCCTTCGTCTCTCACTGCGACGATCCGGTGAGGACGCTCGTTGATGAGCAGGCGACCTGCGCGATCGTTGAGATCGACTTTGTTGGCGAAGGGCGAGGAGGCACCTCGGTGCGCTTCACCGCGGTAGACATTTTCGAGTTCGATTCTCGGGGTTTCGTCGGCAAGCTTCGGAGTCTTTACGACACAGCAGGGGTTGCTGCCCTGATGCGAGCAGACCGAGCTGCAGCCAGTCAAGGCGGTGTTTGATTAACACGGCATTCGTGATGCGGCACGATCAATGGCGAGCGGATCGGTGAACCACGGCGACCTTGACTTCACCGAGGTCGTCACCTTCGGTGACCTTCTCGTTCGAAGCGCCGAGCGTTGGGCGTCGAATGATGCGCTCATCATTGACGACGACCGGCGCACATATCGACAACTCCTAGAGGGGTCAGTGTTGGTGGCGCGTTCGCTCCGCGGCATGGGAATCGGCCACGGTGACCACGTCGGTCTACTTCTGCCGAACTGCATCGACGGCGTCGAAATCATGTTCGGGGCATCGATGCTTGGCGCCGTGATCGTTCCGATCAACGCCCGCTTCAAGGCGAGAGAACTGGCGCATGTGATCTCGGATGGAGATATCAAGGTTCTGCTCACGAGTGACAAGACCTCTGAGCACGTCGACTTTGTCACGCTCTTACGGGAGGCACTTCCGCTGCTTGGGACCGCGGCGGACCCGCTCAAACTTGATTTGCCTGATTTTCCAATGCTGACATCGGTTGTCACTCTGGGCCGGGCGAGCCATCCAGGACTTGCCAATCGCGACGCGCTCGACGCCGCTGCAGGAGACGTCTCGGAGACCGAAGTCCATCGGCTTCGCCGCCAAGTCGCAATCCGTAGTACGGCACTCATGATCTATACGAGCGGGACGACTGCGATGCCCAAGGGGTGTCCCATGTCTCACGAGAGTCTGGTTCGAACGTCAATAGCTGCCGGCCGAGAGACCTTCGGTTACGTGAGCAATGACCGCTTCTGGGACCCGCTGCCGATCTTCCACATGAGCTTTATCCTCCCGATGATCGGGGTGCTGGACGCCGGTGGAGCCTTCATCTCCTGTGAGCATTTTGAGCCCGGGGCGGCATTGAAGCAGATGAACGATGAGCGCGTTACCGGAATCTTCCCCACGTTCCCTGCTGTCGTTCAAGCACTGCTCAATCACCCTGACTATCAACCCGACGCCTTGCAGCGGGTGCGGATAACAACAGCGGTAGCCCCTCCAGATGCGCTCAGGGCGATGCAGGCTCAACTCCCTCATGCCGTTCAGATCAGCGCCTACGGACTCACCGAATGTGGGGGCGTTGTCTCCTACAACGATCCGAGCGACTCCCTCGATCTCCGTGTCTCGACGCAGGGGCGTCCTTTCAGAGGCGTGGAGGTGTGCGCCAAGGATGAATCTGGTCACATTTTGCCTCCAGACTCGCGCGGCGAGCTCTGTGTCAGAGGCTTCAGTGTCTTTGAGGGCTATTACAAGGACCCCGAGAAGAATGCTGAATCATTCGATGCTGACGGGTGGTTCCATACCGGTGATCTCGGCTGGGTCGACTCGGACGGAAGGGTGTCCTATCAGGGTCGCCTGAAGGACATGCTCAAGGTTGGTGGGGAGAATGTTGCGGCAATTGAAATTGAGTCGTACCTGATGACGCATGAGGCTGTTTCGATAGCCCAGGTCGTCGGAGTGCCCGATCCGAAGTATGTCGAGGTAGCGGCTGCCTTCATCGAACTCAAGCCTGGGGCGGCGGTCTCGGGAGATGAGTTGATCGCCTTCTGCAGGGCTGGCCTCGCTGGTTTCAAGGTCCCCCGATACGTACGCATAGTGAGTGAATGGCCGATGTCGGCCACAAAGGTGCAGAAGTTCAGACTGCGTGACCAGATCTGCGAGGAGCTCGGATATGGACAAAAGACCTGACGCATCGACGTTTGGCCCCTATCAAGATTCGTACACCCCAGTGCTGTCGTGGGGAGATCTACTTGTGCGAGGGGCGGTTGAAGTGCCCGAGCGAGATGTTTTTGTCTTCCCGGATACACGTCGCACCTATCTCTCCATGACGGAACGCTCGACAGAGGTGGCGCGCAGTCTTCGAGCCATGGGTGTGGGACCGGGTGATCACGTCGGAATCTTGATGCCGAACTGCATCGAGTTCCTCGAGGTCTGGTTCGCGATTTCCTTCTTGGGCGCGGTGTGCGTGCCCATCAATGCGAGGTTTAAAGCTCGGGAACTTGGATACGTCATCGAGAACGGAGACCTGGTCGCTCTCCTCACGAGCGACATCGTTGAGCAGCACACCGATTACGTCGATCTCCTCCATGAGGCCCTTCCAGGTCTGAGTACTGCATCTGATCCCCTCGACCTTCATCTCGAGGCGGCACCAAGGTTGCGAGGAGCAGTCATGATGGGCGACAGCTCCCGAGTGGGCTTTTGCGACCGAGCCAGGTTTGAAGCCTTGGCGAGTCGCGTCGAACCCGCCGAGGTGCACGAATTGCGGCGACGGGTTGCAATTCGTGACACAGCGGTCATTTTCTATACGAGCGGTACGACGTCGATGCCGAAGGGCTGTCTCCTCGACCATGAGACCCTGTTCCGAGTCGGATACAACACGGGTCTACGGATGGAACTCCAGAACGGTTGCCGGATGTTCGACCCGCTTCCGCTGTTCCACACAGCCGCGACCCAGCCGATGGTCGCGGTGCTGGAGGCACGAGGAACCTACATTTCGATGACGCACTTTGAGGCCGGGGCAGCACTTGAGCTAATCCGATCCGAGCGGGTTACCTCAATGTTCACGGCGTTCCCGATTATTGCGCAGGCTCTCCTTAATCATGAGTCGTCGAGTCCATCCGATCTTGGTGACGTCGCGGTGACCTTCAACGTGGCGCCCCCCGATGCACTGATTGCGATGCAGGAACGGATGCCCTCGACAGTACAGGTGACTGGGTTCGGCATGACGGAAACCGGAGGGTCGGTCGTACTCACTTCGCCTTCGGAGCCAGTAGAGACCCGGCTCGCGTCTGAGGGAGCTCACTTCCCCGGGATGGAGATCGTCATCAAAGATGTCGAGAGCGGAAAGCGACTCGCGGCAGGCGAGCGAGGTGAGATCTGTATTAGGGGCCCGCAGGTCTTCAAGGGCTACTTCAAGGCCCCGGAGAAGAACGCCGAGAGTTTTGATGCCGAAGGGTTTTTTCTGACCGGAGATCTGGGGATGCTCGATGACGAGGGGCGCCTCCATTACCTCGGTCGTGCAAAAGACATGTTGAAGGTCGGAGGTGAGAATGTCGCGGCAATCGAGATCGAGTCGTTCCTCTCAACTCACCCGGCCGTATCTATCGCTCAGGTGGTGGGCGTCCCCGATGATCGATATGTCGAGGTTCCTGCTGCATTCATCGAACTCAAGCCCGGTCACACCGCAACCGAGGAGGAGATCATCGCGTTCTGCGACGGTGAGATGGCGCGGTTCAAGGTGCCGAGGTACGTGAGATTTGTGTCCGAGTGGCCGATGTCCGCGACGAAAGTCCAGAAGTTCAAGCTGCGTGACGTGATTGTCGCTGAGTGGGCTTCGTAGCAGAGTTCTGACTCCGCTATGGTCCAAGGCCTGAGGTGAAAAACAGGTGGCAAGACCGGGCAGATGGAAAGAGATCGTTGAGGTTGCCGCAAACCTCTTCCTCGCGAAAGGCTTCTCCGCGACCTCTCTTGAAGACATCGCCCGAGAAGTCGGGATGTACAAGGGAAGCCTTTATCACTACATCGAGTCGAAAGAGGATCTCCTTTTTGCCGTAGTCCGAGAGCCGGCTGAACTCATTCTTGGGGAGGTGCGGGCCATGATGAATGTCGACCTTCCGCCGTCGGAGAAGATCAGGAGGCTGGCTCGTATTCACACGGTCGTACTCCAGGAAAATTTTGCGTATGCCTCGGTGTACCTCAACGAAGTTGCCGGGCGAGACCGGTCGGACGAGTGGTCGGCAATGGACCGGGAGTACCTCGCTGCCCTCGTTGAGATCATTCGCGAGGGACAGCGGCGTGGCGAGTTCTCGTCCGACCTCGACCCGAGGATCTCGGCGCTCGCGTTGATCGGCTCTCTCAACTGGGTCACGCACTGGTACCGACCCGATGGGGTTCTCACAGGATCTGAGATCGCTGACCGGTTTAGTGAATTCTTTCTCGGAGGTCTGCTCTCGCGGAGCCGTGCCTGACCCGCGTCAGACTCCCCTCTCGCGGCCCTCCCAGAACGGCGCCCTGAGTGTCCGCTTCAGGATCTTCCCCGTCGGCGCCTTCGGAAGTTCGGACAGGAACTCCACCGATCGAGGTTTCTGGTAGCTGGCAAGGTGTTTTCGAGCGGTATCGATGATTTCTTGTTCCGTCGCCTCCGTGTCCGGGCGCAACACGACAAACGCCTTCACTGATTCGCCCCATTCGTCATCGGGGACCCCGATGACTGCGGTCTCGAGGACTGAGGGATGCCGCCCGATCGCCTCCTCAACCTGTGCGGAGTAGATATTTTCGCCGCCGGAGATGATCATGTCCTTCGCTCGATCGACGATGAAGATGTAACCCTCGTCATCCCAGGTCGCGACATCCCCTGTCCACATCCAACCGTCGCGAATAGTCTTCGCGGTCAGGTCTGGTTTCCCGTAGTAGCCGAGCATGTTCGCGCGGGATCGGACGATGATCTCACCGGGCGTGCTCCCGTCGTTAGAGACCGGAAGGCCGTCTGGGTCAACGACCCGAATCTCGGTTGCGAAGGCCTCGCGTCCGCAGGATCTCAGGCGCTCCGGACGGTAGGACTGCTCGATGGCACGTCGGTGATCCTCCGCCGTGAGAAAAGTCATCGTCACACCCTCGGTTTGCCCGTAGCCCTGCATCAATTCGCACGGAAAGGCATCGAGTGCCTCCGAGATCACCCGGGAGGGCATTGGCCCGCCTCCGTAGACGACGTTGCGAAGTGACGAGAGGTCGAAGGAACTGAAGTTGGGTACGGCCATCATCCAGTTCAACATGGTGGTGACTCCGAGAAATCCGCTGACGCGCTCTTCCTCAATGACCGCAAGCGCGTCGCTCGGCTCAAAGTTCATCAAAACGTTTGGACAGCCTTGAGCCATGTACGCCATGGAGAGGACAACCGGAATATGGAACATCTGCCCGAGAAGCAGGTACACGTCGGTGGATTGAATCCGCTCACCCACCGTCTGGTTGATCATTCCGTGAAATGCGGAAGAGTGGCTGTGCAGGGCACCTTTCGACTCGCCCGTTGTACCTCCCGTGTAGAGGATGAAGGCTGGATCGTCGGGTCGAACGAACCGGCTGGGACCGGGTTCATCATCGGTCGATGAACCGATGAGATCGAGGTAGCTTCCGTCCGAGTCGGGACCGAATTCGAGCGCCAACGGTACGTCTACGTGTTCCCGCAGGTCATGGGTCAATTCGCTGAAGTGGTCCTGCATCAGCAGTGCCTTAGGGGCGGCATCCTTCAGCACACGGGCGAGTTCTGGGCCCGATAGGCGCCAGTTCAGTGGCTGGGCGACGAGACCGGCGCGAGCGCACGCGAAGTACGCAGCAATGAACTCTGTGCTGTTCTGGCTCAGAATCGCCACGCGATCCCCTTGGGCAAGGCCTCGAGACAGCAGCCCGTTGGCGAGCCGGCGGATCTCCTCATCGAACTCCAAGAATGAAGATCTCCGTCCATTTGGAATGTCGATGATGGCCGGGCGATCCGGAGTTAGTCGCGCCCACTTTGCTGGAATCTGGCCGATGTTGAACACCGCAATCCTCCTGTGATTCGGCGCAGGACGAGGACTCCCGCAACCAACCAACTGGTTGTTTGGTTACAATATCAGCCGTGGCGGTGAGCCAGAATCGGTCCGAAAGCACCGGGCTAAGCCCCGGCTACTCCTGTGAACGGGTCCGATTTCCGGCTCCGGACCTCGCGCTGGGAGTTGACGACGTCATCGATTGGGACTCTGAGCAAGTGACGTCCGTGGCCGCACATGTCCAAGCTCTGGCGGGTCACGACGAAGTTGCCATCGTCGCGCGACTCTTCGCTTGGGTTCGGGATGAAATCGCATTCGACATGGCACCCGATGTTCAGAGCCGTTCGAGTTGGGCTGCGTCGAACACCATCGAGCGGAGATGGGGGTTCTGCCAGCAGAAGGCAATCGCCTTAGTCGCCTTGTGTCGAGCGAGCGGAATCCCGGCTGTGCTCGTGTACCAATCCGTGATCGATGCTCGAATGCCTGACAGCTTCGAGAAGTACCTCCCGGGTAAGCGAATGGATCCACATGGTCTCGCCGCTGTTCATGTGGGTGGCTGCTGGCAGCGTCTCGACCCCACCATCCATCGTGAGATGAGTCGACGAGCAGGGCTGCGAAACGTCGAATGGCGCCCAGGCTCAGATGCACTGCTCCCCGAAACTGACGTACACGGTGACCCGCACTGTTCGATTGAGTATGAGCATGAGGTCTCGATAACCCTGCCCGAATGGGTAGTCGATGCGACCCTGCAACTCCCCTTCCTCCATGATCCGGACTTCCTGTCGATCGCTGCTCGTCACGGCGAGCGGGTGTCCAAACTTCCGCGCAGGTCCGATTGATGACGTTGTCGTCCACTCAACTTCATGACGAGGAGTACGCAACCGATCCGCTCAACGTCTGGAGGGTGCTGCGTGACGAGCACCCCGTCTTCTACGACTCCATTGATGAGGTCTTCGTGCTCTCGCGATACGACGACGTCCGATGGGCTTTCACGAGTCCTGAATCGCTTAGCAATCGTGTTTATGCCCGAACGGTTGGGAAGGTATTTGGAGCCTCGATGCTTCAGATGGACGGCCGTGGGCACGTCGATCGACGCAAAGTCGTGGCGCCCCAATTTGTTGGTCGGAGACTCGGGCGATTCGATTCGGTGGTTCGATCCGCCGCGCTGGAAGTGATCAATGGTGTTCGAGACCGAGACGAATTCGACCTAGTGGCTGACGTCGCGCATCGAATGCCGGGAATGGTCATGGCAACTCTTCTGGGTCTGCCTCCGACTGATCTCGACGATTTCTTTGGGTGGTACAACGCGATGATGGCGGGTCTTTGGACCGATCCAGAACTTCGCCGTCGCGGCCATCTCGCTCATCTCGAGTTCCAGCAGTATCTCGAACCAATCCTCAAGCACCGACGGCGAAATCCCGGCGACGACCTGATCTCTCGACTCATCGTCGCCGAGGTCGATGGAAAGCAACTTGATGCGGACGACCTCGGCTCGTTCATTTCGCTCCTGCTCGTGGCGGGAGGTGAGACGACCGACAAGGCAATCGCCAATCTTCTTTGGTGCCTTCTCGGCGAGGGTGATGTACCAAGCCGCGCACGGACCGGCCGGCGCGAACTCGACCGGGCACTCACGGAAACGCTGCGGCTGTTTCCGTCGCTCATGTACCTCGGCCGCGAGGCAACTCGTGACATATCGGTCGGTGGAGTTCCAATCCCGGCCGGTTCGGTTGTGAGACTCAACGTCGGCAGCGCACATCGGGATGAGCGGGTGTTTGACAACCCAGACCAGTTCCATCCGGATAGGCATGACCTTCATTTGGGTCGAGAGTTACGCGGTGCCCCGCTGATCCAGGGCCGTGCGTCTCACCTCGCCTTTGGAGCGGGCCCGCACTTCTGTATCGGATATCAACTTGCGCGCCTTGAGGCGGTTGAGATTGCTCATGCGCTCTTCGATCAGCTCGGAGGCGGACTCAAGGTGGTCGACTCGTCCCCACCCAGAACCGTGCCGCCCTCTCGGGTGGTCCAGCGCTTAGTGGTTACTTCCCGGAATTGCTAACGCGATTGAACGGAGCGTGAGGCTCCCTTTGGTAGGACGGGAGTGATTCCGGAAGATCGGCGGCGAGTGGTTCCCCGGGCCAGGTGCGACGAATCTCGTCGCTATAACGTGCGGGGAGTTCGTCGGCTGGCATGAAGTAGTGGAACCATGTTTCGCGTTCGGCAAAGCGCCACCGGTCGTCAATCCCTTTCGCGTACAAGTCGTGATAACGGAAACCGACGAGGACCATTCTCCCCTCGACTCCCATCTCGGCATGCGCGGTTACGACACCTCGTGCGGTGCGAGCATCGATGAACTCGACAATGTGCCCGTGGTGGTAGTGGTAACTCGGCCCAACGTTTCCTAGGCGTTGGCGGTAGAACTCGACGATTTCTCGACGTCCTCGCACATCTGTTCCTGCGGCGGGCACGTGCTGCCAGAAACGAGCATCTTCGGTGTATAGCTCGCCGACCTCGTCGTAGCGCCGGTCATCAAGGGTGATCCCGTATCGAGAGATGAGGTCTTGAATTGCCAACCGGTCTTCGACACGCTGCAACCTTTCATTCAGATCCATCTGGACTTCCCTTCCGTGCAGGTTGTGGCTCATGTTGACGATAATCAGTGTTCCAGGTCACGGTGGCTTCGCCCTCCACGGCGGTCCTCCCGTCCGAGTGCCACAGCGCGATCGAGCAGTCGATGAGTGTCTCACCGTCAACACTCCTGATGCCGGTGACCTCGCCCCCTGCGGTCAGTGATTCGCCGTCGAAAACATTTGAGGTGAAGCGCACTCGAAGTTTCTTTAATGATCCAGCGCCGGCCCAATCGAGAAGGGCGTTCACGACGTACCCGACATTGGTCGGACCTTGATTGATTAGCCGCCGCCCGAGGCCGCGAGCGTCAACTTCATCTCGGTCCCAATGGATCGGGTTGGGGTCTCGCAGGATTGCAGCCAATAACTGCATCCTTGTCTCACTGACTTCCGCCATCTCCCAATTGGGAATGGGATCACCCACAGTCGGTCGTGGTGCTGTCATGGGGTTGACCTAATGAAGAGCCACGTGTTCGTCACGGTAGCGATCGGCTCACCTGATGCTCGCTCGGCCATGTCGAGCCTGAACGTCACCCTGTCGAATTCACCGACCGAGCGCCCCTTTTTCCGGTCGACCGAGATGAATTCTCCAGTGATATCGAAGTCGACTCCCTCAAGGACGTCCCCGTGGAGCACCCATTCGTACTCTCCAGCTCGCACAGCCTCGTCTGACTCGGCACGGCAGATTTCAAAGATCTCCGCGTAACTCCAGCCGCAGGCAGCGAGCGGAACGTGGAAGAGTCCGATCGGGTGGATCCGTCCGTCCGGGGGAAGTGTCATACCGACGACTTCATGTAGGAGAAAGTTCTCCCAACGTTCGACACGCGCACTGCCGCCGGGAAAGCGTCTACCGACGAGGGATTGCATCTCCTCGAGAGTGACTGGTTCGACTGCGCTCACGTCAGCGAACTATAAACCAAACTAGCGTTTGGTTAGATTGGCGGGGGCAAAGTGATAGCTCCCAAGTTCCAAGTGAGGGGAAGACCTGTGGACAAGAGCTCGGAAGTTCGTATGCAGGAACTGCTTGACGCACGCGAGATTGAGGGGCTGATGATCCATTACTTCGACGCGGTCGACGCGCTTGATCCGTTCAGGGCGGTCGAAATCTTCTCGGCTGACATTGAGGGTGACTTTATGACCGGACACCCCTATCGAGGGCGTCAGCAGATCGCTCGGGCACTTGGGAAAATTCTGCTGCAGTACGAGAGCACATCGCACCACATCACCAATCACCGAGCGGTCATAGACGGAGACCACGCGACTGCGTTTACGTATATCTACGCGTTTCACCGGATGAGGAACTCCAGTGACACCTGGCACCTCTGGGCGAGGCACGAGGACGTGCTGCGACGAGAAAGCGACGGCTGGCGGGTCACTCGTCGGGTCCTAGCCGCTGTTGACTCGGTTCCCCGGTGGGACAAGATTTCCGACGACTGGTATTACGGACATCGAGGTCGACGGTCTCACTCGCAACTAGAGCAAGAGTTGACGGATCGGTCTAGGGACGCGACATGAGGGCGCAACGATGACTTTCGGCGCTCGAACGATGCAGTCAGCGATAGATGTCGGTGGTCGAGTTGTCTGGGTGACGGGCTCAAGCCGAGGTATCGGGCGTGGTATTGCGTCGCACCTTGCTCGCGAAGGAGCACGAGTCGTGCTGCACGGGAGGGGGCACGAGTCTGTGGTGCCTGCTTTCGAAGAACTGACAGCGGCTGGCCTTGAGGTGGGAATGGTGACCGGAGATGTCCGGTCCGAAGATGAGTGTGAGCGGATGGTCGAGGAGGTCATTGCGAGGTTCGGACGGCTGGATGGGGTCGTCGCAAATGTCGGTGGAGCCGCGTTTCGTGCAGCTGCGGAAACCTCCGCAGAGGCTTTTCTGCGGCAAGTGCAACTCAACCTCGTGTCGGCCTTTGCGACGACTCGGGCTGCGCTCCCTCGCATGCACGATGGTGGAGCCATGGTGGTCATCTCAGCAACGGCAGCAAGGTCAGCAACCCCAGATTTTTCGGCGTATGGAGCATCGAAGGCTGCGCTCGAGCACCTCGTCGCCTCGCTTGCGGCTGAGTGGGGGCCATCGATTCGAGTGAACGCTGTGTCGCCTGGGCTGATCCTCACCGACGGCTCCTTGAACGCTGTTTTCGGTGGAGACGAAAGCAAGGTCGCTCGAGCCGGGACCACGACGGCGGTCGGTCGGATCGGAGATCCGGAGGACATAGCTATGGCTTGCCATTTTCTCCTCTCGAACGCAGCCGCATATATCTCTGGGGCGACACTCGTGGTCGACGGGGGACCAACCGATGGCCCGACCCAGCGAATCCTTGCTGCCATCCGATGAGCGTGGAACGTCTTCGGATGGTCGTCGCGGGCGCAGGATCGCTTGGTTGTCTCTACGGTGCATGGGCTGCCTCGGCGGGTGTCGATGTGACTCTCGTCGCGAGTCCCCGACACGCCGGAGTCTTCGAACGCTCGGGGTTGACCGTGATCGATCTTCAAGGCCGTTCGACACGGCATCAGCCGGTTGTCGCGAGATCACTTTCTGACGTCCAGCCCTGCGATGTTTTGCTACTGGCCACGAAGGCTCAAGACAGCCACCATGCCCTTCGGGACCTGAAGTGGCAGCCCCGGGCTGCTTGGAGTATCCAAAATGGGGCAGGCCAAGCCGCACTGCTAGAGCGCTACTTCGGCTCGGCGGCCGTCGGATGTGCGTCGATGGTCGGGGGGACTCTCCAGCCTGACGGCACGGTTCGTCACACGTTTGGCGGCTCCACCTATGTCGGTGCCCTACGGACTTCGGACCCAGAAGCTGTGCGACTCGTCGAATTGGCGAACGGTGCTGAGGCTCGGATCGTGCACCGAGTCGATATCGATGCAGTGATGTGGTCGAAGGCGGTTCTTGCCGTGGCTGCCATGGGAACTTCAATCCTCCTCCGAGTTCCGTATCACCAGGTGTTTTTGAACCCTTCGGCGGCCTCCCTCTTCCTTGATCTTCTCCACGAAGGTGTTTCCGTGGTGCGGGCGGTTGGTTCTGAACCGGTTGACCTACCGGGACCGCTCCAAGTGGCGACTCTGGTTTCTGCTTCGAGGGCTGAAGCCATCGTCGTGATGAAAGCGGTGGGAGATGCGATGGTGGCCTCGGGCCAGACGGCCGTCCGAGTCTCGATGCTCCAGAGTGTCGAGAGTGGTAGGTCACTCGAGCACGATGCCGTTTTCGGATATGTGATCGAGACCGCACGTGCGAACGGGGTAACGGTCCCGAAGACTGAGTTCGTTCATCATGTCGCCAGAACTCTTGACCACCGCGCGAAGCCAGCGTCCCAACAAGACTTTGAAAGAGCGAGGTAGACGAATGCCAAACCTACGACTCATTGCGGCCCGGAGTGAACTGGCCCGACTGAATACCTACGACGACGTGCGCGAGAAAGCGATGAGGCGGCTCCCGCGGATGATCTTCGACTTCGTCGACGGAGGCGCTGAGGGGGAGGTCACCCTGAGGGCTAACCGCGAGTCCCTCGAACAGGTCACATTTGAGCCTCGCTTCCTGAGCGATGTTTCCGATCGGTCTATTCATACGACAGTTCTAGGTCAACAGGTCAGCACTCCGTTCTTGCTCGCACCGGCAGGTCTCGCCACCGTCGTCCATCCGGAGGGCGAGTTGGCAGTCGCGCGGGCAGCGGCCGCAACAGGAACCGTGTTCTGCCTGTCGACGGCGTCTGGCTTTCCCATGGAGGCGGTAGCTGAAGCTTCCAATGGTGGCGCGCTTTGGTTCCAGTTGTACCTCTGGAGCAGGGAGGAGGTGGTGCTCTCGCTCCTCGATCGGGCCAAGGCGTGCGGCTTCTCGGTCCTCGTACTAACGATTGATGTTCCCGCTGTCGGGAAACGGGAACGAGATCTTCGCAACGGCATGTCGCTGCCGCCCCGTATTCGCCCGCGTACGGCTCTTGATGCGATTCGCCACCCGCGTTGGCTCGCTCGCACTCTCACGGGGACGGAGGTCACTTTCGGCAATCTCCTCGGTGTCGCCGAAGGGGATTCCGCAGCTTCGATCGGTGCCTACGTGGAACGTGAACTCGTTGACAGGAGGGCGACGTGGGATCGGCTCCGGTGGCTTCGTGGGGTCTGGGATGGGCCGATCGCCGTCAAAGGCGTGGTTGGTGTCGGCGACGCGGAGCGAGCAGTTGCGTGCGGTGCTGATGCGGTGTACGTCTCGAACCACGGTGGCCGTCAACTTGATTCGGTTGCTGGGACTACGGCTGCCTTGCCTCGAATTGTCGACGCTGTTGGCGACCGGGTGGAGGTTCTGCTGGACGGTGGTGTCCGGCGCGGCTCCGATGTGGTCAAGGCCCGAGCACTCGGTGCCCGCGGAGTACTCGGTGGCCGATTGTGGTTTCACGCCCTAGCAGCCGACGGCGAGCGAGGCGTTCGTCGGATGCTTGAGATCAATGCTGAGGAGATCGATCGAACTCTGGCGCTTCTCGGTGTGCCGCAGATTGATGCGGTCGATCGCTCATGTCTGCGCTCGGAAGATACGGACGCCTAGTTCGGCACCGACGATTGCGACCGCCGCTGGCCAACTTGAATGACTGAGACGCCCGTAATCACCACGAGACCTCCCGTCAGCGCGAGAACTGTGGGGTGTAAACCGAGAATGAACCACGACCATAGGAGTGCTGCAAGAGGAATCACGTACATGTAGGCGGTCGTGGTAGTCGCGGTCAGCACGCTGAGAGACCTTGACCAAATCATGTACGGCACGACTGTTCCACCGAGCGTGAGAAAGGTCAGCCACGCCCAGGCCGACGGCGGAATATCCCCGATCGAACCGAGCGAGTGTGGCAGTAGTGGGATGAGCCAAATCGATCCGGCGATCATCGAGGTGCCAACCGCCGTGACGATTGCGTAATCGCGGGTGAACCGGCGGGCGATGAGCGTATAGGTCGCCCAGCACACGGGATTTAGGAGTGTGACTGCGGCTCCCCATGGATTGTCGACGCTGAGTCGCGACGATCCTGCACCGGTGAGAACGATGACGCTGGTGCCGGTGACGGCGATGACGAAACCGAGGGCCTGCAGTTTGCTCACGCGTTCTTTCAAGATCACGGCGGAGAGTGCGGCCACCCATGCAGGAGCCGAGGTCACGATGAGGGCAACCAGGGGCGGTGACAAGTAGTTCTGTCCGTGAACTGTCGGGAGCTGGGAGCCGGGCACGCCGAACAGGCCGGCAACTGCGAAGAGCGCTACGTCGCGTTTCGACCTGAAACGGGGGCGCAGTCGGGGGACGAGGAGAAAGATGGCCCCGAACACCGCAGAAATCATGATGAACCGAATGGTGACGAGTTGTAGAGAGTCGAGGTACGGCAGCACTTCCGCGATACCGACGAAGACGAGTCCCCAGCAAGCGACAACAAAAACCATTGGCGCATGAATGGAGAGCCCGCTTTTCACATTGCGAGACTACACACCCATACGAACGTTTGGTAGAAATAGGGGGGGGTGGAAACCACCACCCAAAACGCTTACGACTTTTGGGGGTTCACATGCGGCTTCAGGGAAAGGTAGCCATCATCACAGGAGGGGCCTCAGGTCTCGGTGAGGCGTCAGTGAAGGCATTCTGTGCCGAGGGCGCGTCCGTGGTGGTGGTTGACCGAGATGGAGATGGTGCGGAGCGGGTCGTTGGGGAAGTTGCCGCCAACGGCGGGACCGCCCTTGCGATGCAGGCCGATGTGACTGACGAGTCGGCCCTTAGCGCCGTTGCTGAGGGGGCGTTCGATCGTTTCGGTCCAGTAACAACGCTCTTCGCAAACGCGGGAATTCCAGGATCTGGCCGAGCGGGCGATATCTCGGTGGACGACTGGGACAAGGTCATCGCGGTCAACCTCACCTCGGTTTGGCTCAGTTCGCGAGCCGTCTTGCCGCAGATGATTGATAATGGCGGTGGGAGCATTATCAATCAGGCGAGCGTGGGCGGGTTGGTTGGCGTCGGGGGTATTGCCTCATATGCGGCCGCCAAGGCGGGAGTTATCGGTCTCACGCGTCAGATGGCGGTCGATTACGGGCCGAGCGGCATTCGCGTCAACGCGATCTGCCCAGGCACTGTTCCGACGCCTCTCGTGAGAAAGACCTACGAGGAAGGAGGCGGGTTCGCCAGTACCCAGACGACCCCAGCCGACTTTGAAGAAATGATGGAGCGAAACCGCGGGCGATACCCCATCGGCAAAATCGGCCGGCCGGAGAACATCGCGATGATGGCCGTCTACCTTGCCTCGGACGAGTCGGAGTGGACAACTGGCACGGTCATTCCAGTCGATGGAGGAATGACCGCCTGGTGACCGAAACGAGACGTTCGTTCTGCCGTTTCTGTGAAGCGGCATGCGGGATACTCGTCGACGTTGAAATTGACGAGGCAGGAACCGAGCGGGTGACTCGGGCTCGTTCTGATCCTGCGAACCCACTGTCGAGCGGGTACACCTGTTCGAAGGGTCGAAACCTGCCGCTTTGGCACCACCATCCCGAGAGACTTGACTATCCGGAGATGCGAGATGAGTCAGGCTCTCGTCGGCGCAGTGGATGGGATGGTGTGCTGGACGACATTGCGGCACGTATCCGATCGATCATCGAGGAGGACGGTCCCGATGCGGTTGGAGTGCTCCTCGCTACCGGGTCCGCCTTCGACTCGCTCGGTCGACGCACGGCAGAGAGGCTCTGGCAGGCACTCGGAAGCAGGTCGAAATACACCTCGGGAACGGTCGATACACCCTGTAAGCCGATCGTCTCCCGACTGATGACTGGCTTTCCGGGGCTCGTGCCAACGCTCGATCCTCGAGACTCCGGCATGACTCTTCTGATCGGGGTCAACCCAGTTGTGAGCCACGGCCACCTGAACGGGATGCCTGACCCGGTTTCCTTGTTACGCAGGCTTGCCGGTGAAGGTCGCGAACTTTGGGTGATCGATCCGCGCCAAACCGAAACTGCAGCACTTGCGACCGGGCACCTCTCGCCACGACCGGGTTCTGATCACCTTGTGTTGGCTCACATCGTGAGAGAGATTTTGCGAGACGGCGCCGATGAGGAGTACCTCGCTGAATACTGCTCGCCCGGCGAAATTGAGGTGATCCGAGAACTCGTCGAGCCGTGGGATGCCGAGGCATGCGGCGAAGCCTCCGGCCTGAGAGCTGAGGAGTTGTCAACTCTTGTTGAAGCCGTGAGGAAGTTCGGTCGTTTGTCGTGTCAGACCGGTACGGGAACCACGATGTCGCGTGAGGCGAACCTCGTCGAGTGGATGGTGTGGGTACTTCAGATCGTGACCGGATCGCTCGATAGGAGGGGAGGGTCATGGTTCAACCCCGGCTTCCTCCGACAGCTCGATCAGCGAGATCTTGGTCGAGGAGGGTCAGAACCCTCTCCTGGGCCGCGCTCACGGCCAGAACTGAAGGACTGGATGAATGAGTTCCCTTGCGCTGCGCTCGTGGACGAAATCGAACAGCGAAACCTTCGTGCGCTTATCGTCTTCGGGGGAAATCCAATTCGTGCTCTGCCCGAGCCAGAACGGCTGACCAAGGCTCTGCTGTCGTTGGACCTCCTGGCGGTCGCCGACGTCGTTGAGACGGACACGACTCGACTGGCGACCCACGTACTGCCGATGGCCGGCCAACTCGAGCGAGCGGACATCCCGCTGTCGATAGATCAGTTTGTCGTCACACTTTCGACGCAGTTCACGCACTCGGTGGTGACACCGAGCGCCGACCGAAGGTCAGCCGCTTGGTTCTTCTCTGCCCTCGCTGACCGACTTGGCGTCGACCTAGGGCACAAGATTCCTTCAGCCGAGGTCGGTGTGCGTGAGGAGGACCTTCTCATGGAGATTCTTCACCGGTCGAAGGGAGATGCAGAGGAGATCAGAGAGTCGGGTTACGCCATTCTCGACCCGGTGTATGGATGGGTACTTGAACGGGTCTTGCCGGACGGGAAATTCTCGCTGGCCCCAGATGTTCTTGTCGCCCAGTGGGGCGTCTCTGCCGAGCGCCCAACGCACGGGTTGGTTCTCATTCCGCGCCGCCAAGCACGCCACCTAAATTCCCAGCTCGCCGAGCCGTGCGGTCAGAAGAGCACCGATGTGTCAGCTCTACACATTCATCCGAACGATGCATCGGCTCGCGAGGTCAGCGATGGTTGCCTCGTGAAGGTTCAGAGTGCTCACGGCTCGGTCACCGCGGTAGCGATGATCACTTCGTCGATCAGGCAGGGCTCGGTGTCGATCCCACACGGATTCGGTGACCCGAATGTTTGCAGTCTGACGAGTTCGACTGCCGATGTTGATCCCATCTCCGGCATGGTCTGGCAGGGAGGATTCCCAGTCGAAGTGACACCCACCTCCGAGGCTTCAGCGGCGAATCTGGTACCCAGCTGACTCGCGATCCCACGTGTCAGTGGTGACTCCCTCATCTCGCAGGACGTATTTTTGGATTCGCTGACTGGGAGTCTTCGGCAACGACGAAACGAGCCTGATGAAACGGGGTATGGCGAAGTGCGCGAGTCGCTCTTGGCACCAATCCAGCAGTTCGACCGGATCGAGGCTCACATCGTCCTTAAGGACGAGAGCAACCATGACTTCATCCTCTGATAACTCGGACTCGACGGCGTAGGCAGCGGCCTCGGAGATCGATGGATGCGAGATGAGTGTCTTCTCGACTTCGAAAGAGGAGATGTTCTCTCCGCGCCGTCGGATGCAGTCCTTCATCCTGTCAACGAACCAGAGGAATCCGTCCTCATCGAGGTATCCACGGTCGCCGGTGTGAAACCACAGGTTCCGGAACGCCTCGACAGTCGCGGTCGGCATCTGGAAGTAGTTATCGATCATCACGCCAGGGAGAGTGGGTCGCACCACGATCTCTCCGTGAACATGAGCGTCGACAGTCCGGTCGAGATCGTCGACAATACGAAGGTCAAACTGCTTGCACACACGACCAGCCGAACCGATTCGTCGAGATCCGGGTCGGTTCTCAGTGGCGATTGCGATCTCTGTCATGCCGTACACCTCGGTGAGCGTGAGGCCGAAGCGCTGTTCGAACGGCTCCCAGATCTCAATGGGGCATGGCGCACCGAATGCTTTGATCACGTTGTGCTCCCGGTCTCGCGGAGACTCAGGTTGCTTGAAGAGCATGAGGAGTAGAGCGCCCTGATAGTTAAAGGCGGTGACACCGTTCTCTCGGCAAGTGTCCCAGAAGCGCGAAGCCGAGAACCGGTCGTCCATAACGAGGGTGGCTTGCGACTCCAACGCGGCAAAGACGCTGGTGTACTTGGCGTTAATGTGAAACAGGGGAAATGCCGTGTACAGGACGTCCTCGGGGTCATACGACATTAGGTCTGCAGTGTGGCGGCCGAGGTACAGATTCGCTGAGTGGGACAGTACGACGCCCTTTGACGGGCCTGTTGTTCCAGAGGTGTAGAGGATCGTTGAGGTGTCTTGTGCGGTTACTCCGGGGTCACGCAATTGATCATCGCAGTCAAGTTGGTCAAGCGCGATGGTGTCGACGTGAGTCTCGGAGTCAATTTTCTTGGCGACACTGCTGTCGCGTGTATTCACGATGAGATGCCGCACGTCGGGCAAGTGTGGAAGCTCTCGCAGAACTCGGTCGGCCAAGTCCTCATCGACAATGACCGCAAGGGCGCCGCTTTGGTCGATCAAATAACGAAGCAGGTCGCCGCGTTGGGCGGTATTTACTGGCACTTCAATAAGACCGGCGCTGCAGATCGCTAACCAACTCACGATGTTTTCATCACTGTTTTTCATCATGAGGGCGACCCGGTCGCCCGTAGCAAGGCCGAGGCGCTGAAGCGCGGCTCCTCGTCGTTGTGATCGAGAAGCGATGTCAGTCACGGTTAGGTCCATGCCAGAGATCCGTATCGCGGTGCGCCCGCGGTCCCGTTCGGCCAGGTTCGCGAGCCAACGCCCGATCGACTCACTCGGATGAACGGAAACAGTCACTTACGCTCCCTAGGGGGGGCGAAGTCAGCGGTGTCTGACGTAACACCTAACTCCCTGAGGCGGTACTTCTCCACCCGCTGGCTGGGTGTTTTCGGTAGGGCATCAATGACTCGCATAAATCTCGGGACCGCGAATCGGGGTAGTCGAGCCCGGCAGTGCTCAAGCACTTCATCGAGACAAATTTCATGACCGGGAGTTGCCACCAGTACAGCGAGCACCTCTTCTTCTGATAGCTCGCTTGGAACGCCGACAACAGCAACCTCTGCAACAGAATCGAGGGCCGAGATTGTTCGCTCAACTTCCCAGGACGAGATGTTCTCCCCGCGGCGTCGAATGCAGTCCTTCATTCTGTCGACAAACCACACGTAGCCGCTCTCATCCATCCAGGCGCGGTCACCCGTGTGAAACCATTGATTGCGGAAAGCCTCGAGGGTCGCCTCCGGCATTCCGAGATACTCGGTGAACATGGCCTCGGGCTCTCGCGAACGGGCGACGATCTGACCGGTTTCGCCTCTGCGGCATTCGATGTCTAACTCATTGTGGATGCGGATATCGAGAGACGGGGCCGCGCGCCCACAGCTACCGAGGACAAAGGTCTCAACCGTGTTCATCGTGGCGATACCGAGCTCTGTGGAGCCATATACCTCGACCAACTTGACCCCGAACCGGTCTTGAAAGGCGTGAAAAATTTCCTTTGGTGCAGGCGCACCGAAGGCACGGCGGACGGGATTGATCGCATCGTCAGAGCGGGGCGCCTGCTTGTAGAGCATCATGAGGACAGCTCCCATGTAGTTGAACGCAGTGATCCCCTCGGTACGACAGGTGTCCCAAAAGTTGCCGACGCTGAATCGATCCCTGAGTACGACGGAACCTTTGACCAACATTGCCGCCAGTACGGAGTTGTAACGCGCGTTTGCATGAAAGAGGGGAAAGGCGTTGAATAGAACTTCTCCTTCTGCGTAGCCCATGAGTTCAGCGCCGGTCGCAGCGAGGATCTGGTTAGCCCGGTGACTCCGGACCACCCCTTTAGACGGTCCGGTCGTACCCGAGGTGAAAAGAGCCACCGCAGGGTCGGATCCGCTCAATTCTGGGTAGGCAGGCGCCCCCGGTGACCCCGAAATGGCCTCGCTGAAACTGGTGTACTCGAGACCGCCGCTCTGCTCCGGGGTGTCGTCTCCAACCGCTAAGACGTGCGTTAGACGGGGAACGAGGTGACGAATCTCGACGAACCGTGGGAGCCACTCGGTTGTGGTAACGACGACGGTCGCCTTGCTGACCTCCACTTGATGGGCGAGTAAATCTCGGGTGAGCTCCGTGTTCAGCGGCACCTCGATAACCCCCATTCGAGCCAATGCGAACCATGTGGTCATGAATGCTGAGCAGTTGGGCAGTTGGAGTGCGCAGGTCATCCCCCGTGTCAGGCCGAGTCGGGCCAACGAACCCGCGAGAAGGTCAGCTTCATCGTCCAAGCGACCGTAAGAGATGCTCTCCCCTTCAAACCGAACGAATTGATGCTCTGGGTTCTCGGACGCTCGCAGGCGCAACAGATCGGCAATTGGTGCGGGAGTGGGTTGAGAGACCAGATTTTCCATGGTGCTGGGGTTTGCCAAGTTCCAGCCCACGTCGGACCGGAGAGAGGCAAACGTTCGTTTGGTTATGATAGGGCGCGGCGAGGACAGCGCGCCCAATTTTGGGTAGTTGTCGCAAGCCATTGTGGGAGGGAGAGCCCGAAGTGATCACACGAATTGGCGCCGCGGCCCGCCGCCACGGCTTGTCATTGGAGCAGTTTCAAGAGCATTGGCGGAGGTCACATGGTCCGACTGCCGGGGCGATACCCCATCTCATTCGCTATGTGCAGTATCACGCAGTCCTTCGGGATGGCCGCTTACTCACCGGGTATCCGGGTTTCGACGCTTGTAGTGAACTTGACTTTGCCTCCGCTGACCTGATGGATGACGGCTTTCGATTGGCCGCAGAAAAGGGCGAGTTGAAGGCCGATGAGGATCGGTTCGTTGATAAGAGCCGATACTCGTGGGTCTTGGGTGAATCCGAGACTCGTTTTGGCGAGCCCGGATCCGCGATCGCGGTCGGGGACGACCCGGTCGTCCTGGTTCGTTGGCTCAGATGTCACCCGTCGGTCGCGACCGACACGCTGAGGGAAGTGCTCCTCAACGAGTGGGAGCGTGCGCTCCAGGTCGAGCCTCTGACCTGGAGGAGGGTTGTCTTCGCCGATCACGAGGCCCATCAGCCTCGAGGTAGACCAAGCGCGGAGGTAGTTGAGTTTCTCGGCTTTCCGGATTGCTCCCAGGCTCTTCGATTCCGCGATGATTACATGCCCGAGATCTCTGGTGTCCTAGCGGGGGTAGTTCTCGGAGTCGCCGAGCACCTCGCGAGGCGCGTTCAGATTATTGGCGAGGGAGATTGGTGAACTCTCGAGTCGACAGGTCCGAGGCCATGATGGCGTGTTCCCCACTCCGGTCTAACCAGTTCCTCCTGCCTTCTCCGCTGACGGAACAGCGGCGGCCGCGCCGTCTCTGAACAGCGCGCGTGAATACGCCTCGCTAACAACTTTGGACCCCACGTGCGTCGCCAACATAAAGCCGTTCGAGTTGGAGAGATCCTCGACGAGCTGTACCCGGATCCACCGGTGCCACTCGATCACACGAGTCCTTACACGCTGCTCGTCGCGGTCGCTCTCTCGGCCCAGGCCACCGACAAGAAGGTCAACGAAGTGACCCCGGCGCTGTTCGCCATCGCCGACACACCGGAGAAGATGGTTCGGCTCGAACCTGACGAGATCCTCGCGCTCATCCGCGAGATCGGCCTTGCGCCAACCAAGGCCCGCAACCTTCGACGGATGGCTGAGCAGATCGTCGACGGAGGGGGCGAGGTCATCCCCGACTGGGACTTCCTCGAGTCACTGGCCGGTGTCGGCCACAAGACAGCCAGCGTCGTCATGTCGCAGGCCTTTGATGAACCAGCCTTCGCCGTGGACACCCACATCCACCGACTCGCCGATCGCTGGGGGCTTTCGAACGGCACCACCGTCGAGCGAACCGAACGGGACCTTAAGGCGGTATTCCCGAGAGACACCTGGAACCGGCGCCACCTCCAGATCATCTTCTTCGGCCGGGAATATTGCCCCGCCCAACGACACGACCTGGCGCTCTGTCCGATCTGCGGTTGGGCGGCGACCGCCAAACGCATCCGAGAGGAGTCGGGCCGCACTCGCTGAGGCTCGAAGCATCATG
>Ga0181587_10000201_pt1 | contig 46714 bp, 44 predicted proteins | sample 071ome_27_FD_132463 | JGI IMG/M metagenome (GOLD analysis project Ga0181587, IMG submission 132463) | Coastal salt marsh microbial communities from the Groves Creek Marsh, Skidaway Island, Georgia - 071409AT metaG (megahit assembly) | ecosystem: Environmental > Aquatic > Marine > Intertidal... | reverse complement strand
TTCCCGTTGATCGCCAGCCCTTCGTTCCCGACCGACTGACGCAGCGGCCAGTGCTCCTGGGTGCGGAATATTGATGCACACCAGCGACAAGACTCGAGAGGCATGTCGGGCCGCCAGCACCCATGCCATCGACGCCCCGATGCTGGTGGCCATCAGATGGAACGGCCGCTGCTCCCCCGCCGTCATGTCGGCAATGGCAAGCACGTCAGCCACGTACTCGTCTACGTGATAGAAGTCGACACCTTCAGGTCGAGCCCCTGCCGAGAAACCACGCAGGTCCGGCGCCACAACCCGAAACCCGAGATCCGCAAGAGCAGGGATCTGGTGATGCCACTCCCACCGGTTCCGTGGCAGCCCATGGAGCATCATGATCAGCGGTCCGTCCGCCGGGCCGGCCACCAACGCAGGAAACTCGAACCCACGGGCACCGATCGTGATCTCCTCCACCGACCCAACCGTACTTCGGCACTCACCACGCCCGGAAAACCAACAAACCCCAGGCCTCGGGCCCGGGGTTGCTGTGTCGGAGGGGGGACTTGAACCCCCACGCCCTAACGGGCACTGGCACCTTAAGCCAGCGCGTCTGCCAATTCCGCCACTCCGACGTGGCCACCCGAGTGACTCGGATGCGGAGCGCAATGGTACCGGAATGAACACGATGCGCCACCCGGCTGGGCACGGACGAATGCCCCAGAGGGCAAGACAGTTCGATTAGAAGATCAGTGCGTAGGAGACCGACGTGAACCCGAACACCAGCGCCGCAATCACCGTGATGCGGTCAAGGTTGCGCTCAACAACAGTTGAGCCTGCAGCAGCCGCGCCGGCGCCGCCGCCGAACATGTCGGACAATCCGCCGCCCTTCCCGCTGTGCAACAGCACAAGGAAGACGAGGGCGAGCGCCGAGATCACATGCAGTGGGGCAACAAACCAAATCACGGGGGACAGGCTACCAAGTCGGCGTCATCGAGCGGCGGGGGCCGCTCACGCCTGGTAAAGGCGGTACTTCACGATGCGGGCGAAGTCGTCTGCATCAAGACTGGCGCCGCCAACCAGGGCACCGTCAACGTCGGGTTGGGCCATCAGCTCAGGCGCATTGCCCGGCTTGACCGACCCGCCGTACTGGATGCGAACCGACGCTGCGGCCTCAGCACCGAACGTCTGAGCAATGTGCGACCGAATGTGGGCGCACATCTCCTGAGCGTCGGCTGGCGTCGCGGTTTCGCCGGTGCCGATCGCCCAGACCGGCTCGTAGGCGAGCACGATGCCAGCAACGGCATCTCCAGAAAGCCCGGTCAACGACCCAACCAACTGCGCAGTCACGGTGTCCTGAGCCTGGCCTGTATTCCGCTGCTCGAGGGTTTCACCAACACACACGATTGGCGTCATGCCCGCAGCGACAACTGCCTTGGTCTTGGCGTTCACCACATCGTCGGTCTCACCGAACAACGCTCGGCGTTCGCTGTGTCCAACAATCACGTAGCTGACATCGAGTTTGGCGAGCATGCCCGCCGAAATCTCACCCGTGAATGGTCCGTTTGCAGCAGCGTGAACATTCTGCGCACCCAAGAGGAGCTTGAGTTCGTCGGCCTGGATCACCGTCTGTACCGAACGCAGGTCGGTGAACGGAGGGTGCACCGAGACATCGCACGCTTCGAAATCGTCCTTCTCGATCGCATACGCCAACTTCTGGACCGTCTGGATGGCCTCGAAGTGGTTGTGGTTCATCTTCCAATTCCCGCTGATCAGCGGCTTGCGGTCACCGGACATTCGGTGCTCCTCTCAGGGCCTCGAGACCGGGCAGGTCGCCCTTCTCGATCAATTCCAATGATGCGCCGCCGCCGGTGGACACATGATCCATGTCACGGTCGACCTTGAACTGTTTGGCCGCAGCAGCGCTGTCGCCACCGCCGACAATCGTGAAAGCCTTCGTGTCGGCCATGGCCTGGGCCACGGCACCGGTGCCGCCGGCGAAGCGGGAGTCCTCAAAGACGCCCATCGGACCGTTCCACAGCACGGTGCCTGCCTCGTGGATCACATCGCCGAACTGGGCCGCAGACCCCGGCCCAATATCGACGCCCATCCAGCCATCAGGGATCTGGACGCCGAGTTGGCGCACGTCACCGCCGGCCGATGGGTCGAACAGCTTCGCGTCGGGACTCATGGCGGTGATGTCGTACGGAAGATGGATGGGCTTGGGGCCGTCGAGCAGCTGCTTGCAGGTGTCGACCATGTCGTCCTCGCAGAGCGACGCACCGATCGAGTGGCCCTTGGCCTTGAGGAAGGTGAAGCACATGCCACCGCCGACGATCAGAGCGTCGACGTTCTCGAGCAGAGCTTCGATGACCGCCAACTTGTCGCTCACCTTGGACCCGCCCATCACCGCGACAAACGGGCGGCGTGGATTGTCGCCCAGCCCGCTCAAGACCTCGACCTCACGGTGGAGCAGGCGCCCAGCGGCCGACGGCAGAAACTGGGGTGGCCCCACGATCGAGGCATGGTCCCGGTGAGACGCGCCGAACGCGTCGTTGACGTACGCGTCCTGCCCATCAATCAATTTCTGCACGAAGGCGGGGTCGTTGGCGGTCTCCCCCGGGTCGAAACGCAAGTTGTCGAGCAGCGACACCTCCGGCACCCACTCGGCAAGCTTCGCTCGCACCGGCTCGACGCTGTACATCGGGTCGGGCTCACCCTTCGGGCGCCCGAGATGCGAGCAAGCAGTGACCTTCGCTCCCGCCTCGATCAGGTACCGCAGCGTCGGGATCGCTGCGCGGATCCGAAGATCGTCGGTGATCACGCCATCGCTGATCGGCACATTGAAATCGGCCCGGACCAGAACGGACTTGCCATCGAGGTCACCGAGGTCTTCGAGGCGGGGAACGTCGATCATCGATTACTTGCTCGCTGCCTTCTTGGTTCGCTTCGCAGCCTTCTTCTTTGCTGGCGCCTTTTTGGTCCCGACCGTCATCGTCAGGTCCACGAGTCGGTACGAATAGCCAACCTCGTTGTCATACCAGCCAAACACCTTGAACAGCTTGCCATCACCCTGGGTCAGAGGCGCGTCGAAGACACAACTTGCTGGATCTCCGACGATGTCGCTCGACACGAGGGGGTCCTCGCTGTAGCGAAGGACCTTACGTAGCGGTCCGGACCGGGCGGCCGCCTTGAACGCAGCGTTGATCGCCTCGACATCGGTGGCTTTCTTCGTCACGACCGTCAAATCCGTGAGCGACCCAGCGGGAACCGGTACTCGAAGCGCAGAGCCGTCCAGCTTCCCGTCGACCTTTTTGATCACCGAGCCGATGGCGCTCGCAGCACCGGTGCTTGTCGGTACGACATTGACGGCTGCTGCCCGAGCCCGGCGCGGGTCCCGGTGTGGACCATCGACCAACTGTTGATCCCCGGTGTACGCATGGACCGTCGTCATCAGACCTTGCTCGATTCCGGCGTGCTCCTCCAGGACTTTCACCAGCGGGGCGAGACAATTCGTCGTGCACGACGCATTCGACACGATGTGGTGACGTGCCGGGTTATACGCATCGTCGTTCACGCCAACGACGAAGGTGCCGTCGCAGTCACTCGACGGCGCCGAGATGATCACCTTCTTCGCGCCAGCCTGACGGTGCGCTGACGCAGCATCCTTCGAGGTGAAGAAGCCGGTCGATTCGACGACAACGTCCACACCGAGGTCGTCCCATGGCAGATCGGCGGGATCACGCTGCGACAGCACGGCGAGGCGATCACCAGCAACGGTGATCGCGCTTTTCGATGCCTTCACCGTGCCCGGATACGGGCCGGCAACCGTGTCGTACTTCAGCAGGTGGGCCATCGTTTCGATCGACCCGAGGTCGTTGACAGCGACAATGTCGATGTCGGCTCCTTGCGCCTTCACAGCGCGGAAGAAATTTCGGCCAATTCGGCCAAAACCGTTGATGGCGACGCGGACAGTCACGAGGACTCCTCTGAGTTGCAAACGAGAACCGCCGGCGACGCTGACGACGGCCTAGGGGGGCTTACGAACCGAGACTGGAAAGCACCGTGCCGAGCCGCCGTGGATCATGCACAGATTGGAGCGCTCCAACCAGTTCGTACTGCCGCAGCCTATCCCCGAAGCGACCGTCGCTTGACGCCGTTACGTCGGCAATCACGACATCCGGGTCGACCCCATGACGCAGCACCGCTTCGATGTGCTCGTCGAGTCCATAGCCCTCGGTCTCACCCGGTTCCGCAGCGAGGTTGGCAACGTGCACCAGAGAGCCCTGGCGGCGACGGAGCGCCGCGGCGACGCCCGGAACAACCGGAGCCAGCACACTCGTGTAGAGCGACCCAGGACCGAGCACAATGAGGTCGGCATGCTCGATCGCGGCCACGACCGCCGACGGAACCTCGGGTTCGGCCGGCGAGAAGCGGATCTCGTGGATTGCCCCACTCTCGCTGATTGCGACCTGACCTTTGACCGTGCCGCGGGCCGCACTCGCCAGCAGATCAACCGGCTCCGATGTTGCTGGCAGAACGCGCCCTCGGGCCTCGACCATGGCCGCAAGCGTGTCCATCACCACAACCGGGTCAGATTCGAGCTCGAGCAGCGACGCGAGGAGAACATTCCCAGCTGGGTGACCCGCCAGCACACCATGATCGAATCGGTGCTCAAGCGCCTTCCGGATCAAACCGTTCGGTGTCAACGCCGCAAGGCATCGGCGCATGTCACCCGGCGCAACGATGCCGAGATCGCGGCGCAGCCGACCGCTCGACCCGCCGTCATCAGCCACCGAGACCACCGCCGTGAGGGACGAGCTTCCGTCGACCATCGCTTCGAGCACGACGGCAAGCCCATGCCCCCCGCCGATCGCAACCACCGAGGGCCCCGAACCACTCACTTGTCGATATCCCGGTGGACGATGGCCGGCGCATGCCCAAGCTTGTCGAACACCTCCGCCACCTTCTCAGCGATCGCAACGGAGCGGTGACGGCCACCGGTACACCCAAACGCAACCGTCAAGTAGGACTTGCCCTCCTGCACATAGAAGGGCAGCGTCAAAGCCAGCAGCCGCTCAAGACGGGCGAGAAACGCGCCGGTCACCGGTTGCTCGAGCACATAGTCCGCGACCGGACCATCAAGACCGGTCTGGGGCCGCAACTCCTCGACCCAGTGCGGATTCGGCAGAAACCGGCAGTCGATAACGATGTCGACGTCGAGCGGCAAGCCGTGCTTGTACCCAAACGACGTGATCGTCGTCCGCATCGCGGTTTCAGAGCCAATGCCGCCGAAGGACTCGACGATACGAGACCGAAGCTGATGCACGTTGAGCTCGGTGGTGTCGATGAGAAGATCGGCTTCGGCCCGCAGCGGTTCAAGCGCCTGACGTTCAGCCTCGATGATTTCGCTAAGCGTGCCCGGCGCACTGTCGTCGAAGGCGAACGGATGGACACGTCGGCTCGACTCGTATCGCCGGACGAGCACCTCCGTCGACGCATCGAGGAAGACAAGCTGCAGGCGCTCGACTTGACTGCGCAGCTCACCAAGGAGCCCGACCACTTGATCATGATGGCGACCGGTACCGACCACGAGTGCGAGGCGATCACCTGCTGAGCCGGAACCATCGGCAAGTTCCGCAACCTTGGCGATCAGCGGCGGCGGCAGGTTGTCCATGACGAACCAGCCCAAATCCTCCAGGTTGTCGCCCGCAGTGCTGCGACCGGCCCCCGACATTCCGGTTATGACCACGACTTCACTGACGCTGAACGTGAACCTACTCGGGCTTACGGGCGACGAGGGTCAGAAGCCTCGGGGTGGTCCTCACAACGTCGTGCTCGTACTCCCCCGCCTTCGCGATGAATCCCGGAGGAGGTGCCGGCTCGAGCATGCACTCGAGTTGCAGACCTGCATCGATCAATCCGTTCACATAGCGGCTCAGCGGCCGATGCACAAAGCGAACCCGAACGTCTTTCTGCACTTCCTCGACGGTGGCGGCCTCCGGGAGATACGGCCCGATCCGCCAGTACGTTTCCGGCGGTTCGATCATGTGGTCGACGATCATCCCGCTGTCGGGTGTCTGCAGCAGCGGGTGATTCAGGAAAAACACAAACCGCCCACCAGGACGCAACACCCGAGCCACCTCCGTCAGCGACGCATCCAAGGCATCGACGTGCTCAAAAACGAGACAGACCACAACGGCATCAAAGCTCGCATCGGCAACCGGCAGCGCGTCGCTGCCCGCAAGGCCATAGTGCACCCGGCCGCCTCGCTGCTGCGCGACCTGGATCTGGGAGCGAGTTGGATCCAACCCGACAACAAAGCCGCCCTGTCGCTCAACGATCGCTCTGGCGAGCTGCCCTTCGCCCGTGCCGAGATCGAGGACACGATCGAGCCCCTCGACCTGTTCGAGGGCAAGCGGGATGATCTGCTCGACGTATTCCGGATCGACGCCATCCGTGAATTCACGCTGCCACCAATCGGCATGTTCGTCCCAGACGGGTTCCTTCATTGCGTTCCGATCCCCCGTCAACCTGCGACCGGCGTGATCCTGACCACCGACCGCTCCCCTTGCATTGCGACCCACAGCGAGCCGTCGCCAATCGCAAGGCCGGTCGGTCCGCCACGATTGCTTGTGCCCAGTGGTGTGCGGCTGATGGCCTCGCCGGTCTCGACGTCGAGTTCAAGAAGTTCGCCGGCATCCGTGACGGTCACCCACAACGCATCGTCGAAGACGAGCGCTGCAGTCGGGCCGGCGCCAACGCTGAAGTTCGACGTCACCGTCTCGGTGGCCAAGTCGACCCCTACCACCGTGCCTTCGAGATGGTTCACGACCCACAGCCGATCACCGGCGGCGCTGATCCCCACGGGCCCCGAGCCGACCGTCAGCCGATTCGTCACCTCGAACGTGAGTGCATCAATCCGAACGAGTTCACCGGTGTCATAGAGGGCCGCCCAGATTGCCCCCTCGTCCTCGGTAACGAGCACCTCGGTCGGCTGGCCACCAACGTCGACCTGGCGGACGACTGCCTCATCGCTGGGATCGACCTGGGCGACAAAGCCGCCGTCGTGCGACGCCACGACGAGCGTGCCGCCCAATTTTGCGAGACCGTCAGGCTCAGGGAACGCAATCGACGCCCGGACCGTGCTGGCAATTGGATCGATCCGCACGATCTCATCGTCGGCATAGTTCGTGATCCAGACCGCAGCATTGGTGCGCAAGACCCGGGTCGCCCCAGAAGCGACCTGAGCCGTGGCTGTGATGGCGTTCGTGGCGGGGTCGATTGCCGCGTAGCCGCCGAACGGGCCGATGACGGCAACGCTCTGGGAACCCACGCTCACAAAGCTCGCGTCGGCGGCAACCACAACCCGACGCATCTCGTCGCCCCGAAGCGCTGGTGGCGGCAGAGCCGCGAGTTGAGCTTCGAGACTCAGCTGATCGGCCTGGGCCTCGGCCAGTGCAGCCTCGAGTTCGGCCACTGCCTCTGGGGTTACGGCAGTGGCGCTCTCCGTCACGCCGCGATCGTCGTCCGTTTCGGCGTCGACCGCTTCGTTCCCCGTTGCCGACCCCACCGCTTCGTCTTCGCGCGCCTCATCATCACCCGCCGCGCCCTGCCACAGAACGAACAGCCCCACCGCCAGCAGCACCATCGCCCCGACGCCGACAAAGAACGGCCCACGCGGCAACGTGATACCGGCACGGGCATCGGCAACGCCCGGCTCGCGCCGAGCGGAGGAGGGAGCGTCCTTCGGCCCAGCGTGTCTGTCCGTTCCCGTGTCGAACCAGGCTGCTTCATCAGCGGCATCCGGTGACCATGCATCGCTTCGAGCCACCCTCGAGGGGCCCGAGTCGACATCGACCTCGACGAACTCGACCAGCGGCTCCTCGCCGGTCCCGGGCACCACAACAGCGGAGGGCTGTACCGGCGGCAACGGCTCAATCTCGGATGCCTCAAAGGGTCGGAGCACGCCGTCATCCGGCGTTGCTGCGCGCTTCGGCTCATTCCCCTGGTCGCTCATACGTAGTTCCTCACCCGGCGGCGGTCACCACGGTAGGCGGCAACCCCTCCGGACGCTGCATGCTCACCGGCCGCCGGGGGCGTGCAGGGCCCGGTAGACGTTCTCTGCCACATCGTCGGGCAACCACGACAGGGACTTGAGCATCTCCAGATCGGCCGCCTTCACTGCGTTCACCCCGCCTAGCTCCTTGGCCAGCCGCTTCTTGCGCGTCGGGCCCAACCCAGGAATGCCATCAAGCGCCGAGCGCGTCATGCGCTTGTCCCGCAGCTGACGGTGGAACGTGATCGCGAAACGATGGCTCTCGTCTCGGATGCGCTGCAGCATGAAGAGCGCCTCCGACTGACGTGGGAGCTTGATCGAGTCGCGCTGCCCAGGGACAAAGACCTCTTCGAACTGCTTGGCCAGCGAGATGACCGGGATCTCGTTGCGCAGGCCAAGTTCGTCGAGCACGCGAACCGCTGACGTGAGCTGCCCCTTACCACCGTCGACGACGAGGAGCTGGGGCGGGTACGCGAACTTGCCGTCACGCTCCTCGACGGGCCGTTCGCGATCGGCGAGATAGGCCGTGAAGCGGCGCGTCAGGACTTCCTCCATCGCCGCGAAGTCATCGTTGCCATCCACCGTCTTGATCTTGAACCGCCGATAGTCGGACTTCTTCGGAAGGCCGTCCTCGACCACGACCATCGAACCGACATAGTCGGTGCCCTGAATGTGGCTCATGTCGTAACACTCGATCCGCAGTGGAGCATTGGGCAGCCCGAGGTACTCCTGCAGCTCGTTGAGGGCGCGGGCTCGACTGTTGTGATCACTGCTTCGTTTGAGGCGGTGACGAGTGAAACTCTCCTCAGCGTTCTGGGTAACGGTTTCGTGCAGCTTGCGCTTGTCGCCTCGTTGCGGGACTCGGATTGTGACCTTGCTCTCTCGGAGTTCTGACAGCCACTCCTCATAGAGCGCCGGGTCGTCAGGCAACTCCGGAACGAGGAGCTCCTTGGGCCACCCGATCGGGTTGTCATCGAAATAGAGCCGCTCAAGGATCCTGCTCACCAGTTCGGGCCCATCGAGCTCCTCTACCTTGTCGACCACGAATCCCCGCCGCCCCATCACCCGGCCCTTCCGAACGAAGAAGACCTGCACCGCAGCCTCGAGTTCGTCATCGAAGACACCGATGACGTCGACATCCTCGTTGCGGGCGAAAACCATCTGCTGCTTCTCGATCGCCTTGCGGACGGCGGTGAGCCGATCCCGGAGATGTGCTGCGAGTTCGAATTCAAGATCGTCTGATGCCTGAGCCATCTGCGCCTCAAGGCGTTGGACGACCTCATCAGTGTCACCTTCGAGGAACGACAGCAACTCGGCGACCAGTTCGTCGTACGCCGCCTTCTCGATCTCGCCGACGCAGGGCCCCGCACACTTCTCGATGTGAAACAGCAGACATGGCTTGCCGAGCCGCTCGTGGTGACGAAACTTGTTGTCGGTGCACGTTCGGATCGGGAAGGTGCGCAACAGCAGGTCAAGCGTGTCGCGAATCGCATAGGCCTGGCCGTACGGACCGAAGTAGCGGTTGCCCTTCTTGCGCTTGCCACGCATCACCATCGCCCGGGGCCATTCGTCGACGGTGGTGACCGCCAGGAACGGATACGACTTGTCGTCCATGTAGCGGACGTTGAACCGAGGCTTGTGACGCTGGATCAGCGTGTACTCCAGCATCAAGGCCTCGACCTCGTTGCCGACCTGCATCCACTCGACCGTCTCCGCCATCTCCACCATCTGCCGGGTACGCGAATGCAGATTCCGGGGATTCTGGAAGTAGTTCGACAGGCGGGACCGCAGGCTCTTCGCCTTGCCGACATAGATCACCCGACCATCGGCGTCCTTGAACTGATAGGAGCCAGGAGTATCGGGGATCGTCCCCGCCGGCGGGCGCTGCACCATCGGCCCGAGACTAGGCCGAGGGACGGCCGAGCGGCCCGCCGGCCGGGGCACAAGGAGGTACGTGTGAGCGGCGCAGGTCGGTCTTGCGGGTGCGCAGCGACGCGCCGATCAGTTCAGTCCAGGAGCGGACCAAGAAATCGACCGGTATGGCTCTCGGGTACCCGGGCCACCTCTTCGGGGGTGCCCTCCGCCACGATCGTGCCACCACCGGAGCCCCCCTCGGGGCCGAGGTCGATGAGCCAGTCGGCAGTCTTGATGACATCGAGGTTGTGCTCGATCACGAGGACCGAATTGCCTTGGTCGACGAGACGACCGAGCACGCCGAGCAGCTTGCGGATGTCCTCGAAGTGCAGGCCGGTTGTTGGCTCGTCGAGGATGTAGATCGTGTGGCCGGTCGATCGTTTGGCGAGTTCTGACGCCAGCTTCACCCGTTGCGCTTCACCGCCCGACAGGGTCGGCGCTGGCTGCCCAAGGCGCACATAGCCGAGGCCGACATCGACAAGGGTCTGCATGTGGCGCGCAATCGGCGGCTGGTTCGCGAAGAAGTCCAGCGCTTCTTCGATGGGCATCTCCAAGACATCGGAGATGTTCTTGCCTTTGAACGTGATCTCCAAGGTGTCGCGGTTGTAACGCTTGCCCTTGCACACCTCACAGGGGACGTAGACGTCTGGGAGGAAATGCATCTCGATTTTGATGGTGCCGTCACCTTGACACGCCTCGCAGCGACCGCCCTTGACATTGAAGCTGAAGCGACCGGGCTGGTAGCCCCGAATATTGGCCTCGTTGGTTTGGGCGAACAGCTTGCGGATGTGGTCGAACACACCCGTGTAGGTGGCCGGATTGGAGCGCGGGGTGCGCCCGATCGGCGACTGGTCAATGGCGATGACCTTGTCGAGATGGTCGATGCCTTCGATTCGTTTGTGGAGACCCGGCGGTACCTTCGAGCTGTAGATGCGCTGCATCAAGGCGCGCTGCAGGATCTCATTCACCAACGTTGACTTGCCCGAACCGGACACGCCGGTGACACAGACGAATTTCCCAAGCGGGAAGTCGACCGTGACGCCTTGCAGGTTGTTTTCCTCGGCACCGACCACCGTGACCGCGTTGCCGTTGCCGGGTCGGCGCGCACTCGGCACCGCGATCGATTTCTTGCCCGAAAGGTACTGGCCCGTGAGCGATTGGCGGTTCTTCAGCAGCTGCTTGTAGGTGCCGGAATGCACGATGTTGCCACCGTGCTCTCCCGCCCCAGGGCCGATATCGACAATGTGGTCAGCCACCTTCATGGTGTCCTCATCGTGTTCGACGACGAGCACGGTGTTTCCCAGGTCGCGCATCCGGACGAGGGTTTCGATGAGGCGTTGGTTATCTCGCTGATGCAGCCCAATCGACGGCTCGTCGAGCACGTACAACACCCCAACCAGCCCCGACCCAACCTGAGATGCCAGTCGGATCCGCTGGGCCTCACCCCCGGCGAGGGTCGCCGCGTTGCGCGACATCGACAGGTAGTCGAGACCAACGTCGAGGAGGAATCCGAGTCGAGCGTTGATCTCTTTCAGGACCTGCTCGGCAATGATCGTGTCTCGTTCGCTGAGTTCCATCTCCGCGAGGGTCTTCGCTGCGTCAGCAATCGACATCGAGCAGAGATCGTGGATCGTGTGACCCGCAATGGTCACTGCCATCGACAGCGCATTGAGACGAGCACCGTCGCAGACCACGCACGGCACCTGCCGCATGTAGCCCTCGATCTGCTCGCGGGTGGCGTCACTCTCGGCCTCGTCGTGACGACGCATCAAATACGGAATCACGCCCTCATACCGGGCCTGGTAGGTGCGGGTCCGGCCATAGCGGTTCTTGTAGCGAACCTGGATGCGGCCCTTCACCCCCTTGCCGTGCAGCAGCAGCTCACGGTGCTTCTTACTCAACTCCTCCCACGGCGTGTCCTGAGGAATCTCGTAGACCTCACACACCGACTCAACAAGGCGCGAGAAGTATCGACTGCGACCACCGGCCCATGGCTGAATCGCACCGCCAGCAATGGTCTGTTCCTGATCGGGAATGACGAGACGGGAATCGACCTCGAAGACGGTGCCGAGGCCATCGCAGGTGGTGCACGCGCCGTACGGCGAGTTGAACGAAAAGTTGCGGGGCGCCAGTTCGTCGAACGACTTCCCGTCTGAGGGCCGCGACAGGTGCTGGCTGAACACGATCGTCTCGCCCTCGCCCTCCTTGGGAACGATCTGGAGCTCAGCGATACCACCCGTCAGACCGAGCGCCGTCTCGATGGAATCGGTCAGGCGCCGGTCAATGCCTGTGCGCAGGACGAGCCGATCGACGACAACGGAAATGTCGTGCGTCTCGTAGCGCTCCAGGTCGAGTTCGTAGTCCTCGTTGAGCTCAATGAGCTCGCCGTCCACGATCGCTCGCACGAACCCCTGCGAGCCGAGGTCGGCGAGGAGTGTGTCGTAGGTGCCCTTGCGGCCTTTGACCACCGGCGCGAGGACTTGGAAGCGAAGCCCATCCTCCATCGCCAAGATCTTGTCGACGATCTGCTGCGGCGTCTGACGGACAAGTTCTTCGCCCGTCTCAGGATCATGCGGGACGCCGATCCGGGCAAACAACAGGCGGAGGTAGTCGTACACCTCCGTCACCGTGCCAACTGTCGACCGGGGGTTTCGACTGGCGGACTTCTGATCGATCGAGATCGCTGGCGATAAGCCCTCGATGAAGTCAACGTCGGGCTTATCCATCTGGCCGAGGAACTGGCGGGCGTAGGCGCTCAGTGACTCCACATAGCGGCGCTGGCCCTCGGCGTAGATCGTGTCAAAGGCAAGACTCGACTTGCCGGATCCTGACAGCCCGGTGAACACGATGAGCTTGTCGCACGGCAGGTCGAGATCAACCTCGCGCAAGTTGTGTTCGCGTGCGCCCTGGATGACGAGACGATCGGCCACGGCGGCACTCTAGCGGGCGAGCTACCGTCGAACGCTTGTTCGGCGGTGCAGTTCGAGCTCGCTCAACGGGGTCCCTCGATCGTTCAGGAGATGCCCCACACGGTTCGCTCCGGGCACCGATCAATGCAGTAGGTGCCGAAGCCCGCATGGGACGGAGCGCGATCAGCGCATCTCGCGGAGTTCGCGCTTGAGGTCCTTGACCTCGTCTCGGAGCCGGGCCGCGTATTCGAAGCGAAGATCGACCGCAGCATCACGCATCTCCTGCTCAAGATTGCTGATCAGGCGCTCGAGTTCATCCTCGGGCAGGTCGCTGAGATCATCGCTTGCCCGTCGCCGGTCCGAGAGCTCCGAGAGCTTCTCTGGCACCGGCGCACGTTCGGCGGCGGGCCGAATCATGGACAAGATGTCGGTGATTTCTTTCCGCACGGACTGCGGGTTGATGCCGTGCTCCTCGTTGTAGGCCTGCTGAAGGCCACGGCGTCGCATCGTCTCGCTGATCGCTCGTTGCATCGAGTCAGTCATCTGGTCGGCGTACATCACGACCTCACCGGCGACATTTCGGGCGGCGCGACCAATCATCTGGATCAAGGAGGTCTCACTCCGCAGAAACCCCTCCTTGTCGGCATCAAGAATGGCGACGAGAGACACCTCGGGAAGGTCGAGCCCCTCGCGAAGCAGGTTGATACCAACCAAGACATCGAACTCGCCGAGTCGGAGATCTCGCAGAATCTCGATCCGCTGGATGGTGTCGACTTCGGAGTGGAGGTAGCGAACCCGGATCCCCAACTCCAGAAGGTACTCGGTCAGGTCCTCGGCCATTTTCTTGGTCAGCGTGGTGACGAGGACCCGCTCATTCTTCTCGACCCGATCCTTGATCAGTTCGTGCAAATCATCGATCTGGCCCTTGGTCGGCTTCACGATGACCTCGGGATCAATGAGCCCGGTCGGGCGAACGATCTGCTCCACGACGTTGGACGACACCTGGAGTTCGTAAGCGCCTGGCGTAGCAGAGAGAAAGATGACCTGGTTGAGGCGTTCCATGACCTCTTCGAAACGCAGCGGCCGATTGTCGGCAGCGGACGGCAGGCGGAACCCGTGCTCGATGAGGACATCCTTGCGGGATTTGTCGCCCTCGTATTGACCATGCAATTGGGGCACGGCCACATGGCTCTCATCGATCACCAGCAACCAGTCGTTGGGGAAGTAATCGAGGAGGGTGTAGGGCGGCTCGCCATGGCGCCGCCCGTCGATTGGGCCGGCATAGTTCTCAATCCCATTGCAGTAGCCGACCTCTTGCATCATTTCGAGGTCGTACTCGGTCCGCATGCGCAGCCGCTGCGCTTCCAGCAACTTGCCGTCGTCTTCGAACTCGGCGAGGCGCCCCTGCAACTCGACTTGGATGCGTTCGATCGCCGCCTGCATGCGCTGCTCGCTCGTGGCGTAGTGCGTGGCCGGGAAGATCACCAGCTCCTCGAGGGTCTCGATTCGCTCCCCCGTCAATGGATCGACCACGGTGATCTGTTCGACTTCGTCACCGAACAGTTCCACCCGCACGGCCGTCTCGTCATAGGCCGGGTGGATCTCGATGGTGTCGCCGCGAACCCGGAACTTGCCCCGCACCAGGTTCATGTCATTGCGCTCGTACTGCAGCTCGACGAGCCGACGCAGGATCGAGCGCTGGTCGTGCTCCTCGCCGGTTCGCAAGACCAACAGTTGGGTCTCGTATTCCTCCGGCGAACCCAACCCGTAGATCGCTGACACCGAGGCCACGACAATCGTGTCGCGTCGGGTGAGCAACGACGACGTTGCCGAGTGCCGCAGGCGGTCGATCTCATCGTTTACCGACGAGTCTTTCTCGATGTACGTGTCGCTCGAGGGCATATACGCCTCGGGCTGGTAGTAGTCGTAGTAACTGACGAAGTACTCGACTCGGTTGTCGGGGAAGAACTCCTTGAGTTCGTTGGCGAGCTGGGCGGCCAGGGATTTGTTGGGAGCCAGGACGAGGGTTGGACGTTGCACCTGCTCGATCGTCCACGCGATGGTCGCGCTCTTGCCGGAACCCGTGATGCCCAGAAGGGTCTGGAAACGCTCGCCCTCTTCGACCCCAGACGCGAGCGACGCAATGGCCTTTGGCTGGTCACCAGCCGGGACAAACTCAGAATCAACCCGAAACGCCGTTTTGGCGTTCGGAACCGTCACGGGGGGCATGCCGCCAAACTACCGAGTCGGTGGGACAGTGTCCTCGGGCGCAGCGGCGTCTGACGTGGGATGAGGCAAGGACTGCATCCACGCCCACGCATCATCGACCTGCGGTTCGAGCCCCTCGAGGTCTCGCGAGTTGTCGATGACGATGTCGGCAACTGCCCTCCGATCCTCTCGCGAAGCCTGGTTGGCCATGCGAGCGCGAGCATCTTCCGCCGAGAAGCCCCGATGTTTCACCAGACGTTCGACGGCGAGTTCGTGGTCGATGTCGACAACGACGATCCCGGACAGATTCGAGTAGCGATCCCGGTCAGAGGTGCCGTCAGCGCGAACGAGCAGCGGGATGTCGAGCACCACGATGGCGTCGGTCCCAACGGCGGCTTCGCGTTGTTCTTTCATTGCCTCGCCCACCGCAGGGTGGACGAGATCGTTCAAGGCCTTTAGTTCGTCCTCGTCGTTGAAAACGATCTCGGCGACGGCCTGGCGGTCGAGTGTGCCGTCGTTCGCAACGATGCGATCTCCCCAGCGTTCGACCATGGCGGCGAACACCGCTCCGCCGGGTGACTGCAGGTCTCGCACAATCCGATCGGCATCGATCAACACGGCGCCCCGCTCGACGAGCAGGTCAGCAACCGTCGACTTTCCCGAGCCGATGCCTCCGGTGAGTCCGATCTCGATCACGGCGGAACGTTAGCCAAGCCCGGCGCTGCGGCGCGACCCGAGTCGTGAACGACTTAGGGCGTCGCGTTGACGACCCGACTCGAAGAGTCGTTGACACTTGTGCTGATCCCCTCGCCAAAGACCGTAACGCTGGCGAGACACACCAGAACGATGAGCGAGAAGAGAAGGACGTACTCGACCATCGCAGCTCCCTGCTCGGACGGACGCACTTTTTGGCGGGCATGATGACGATTCACGGGTGGACTCCCTCTGGCGACCCACTGGACAAGGGCGGGCCGTACCCTCGACATCGGTACATTTCGTCCCCTCGATGAGAGGCCATCGGGCCCATTTCCAGGCACCGTTCGACTCAGCCTCCCTAGGTCAAAGCGCCTAGCTCACGCCGTCACAGCAGAAGCGCTCGTTATTCGAGGGAGACAATGCCCATACGAACCGCCTGCAGCACGGCCTGTGTGCGGTCGCGGGCGTCGAGCTTTTGGTAGATGGAGGCGAGATGGTTTTTGACGGTCTTCTGGCTGATGTACATCTGCCCGGCAACCTCCGACGTTGAGCAGCCGTCTGCGATGAGCTGCAAAACCTCTTCTTCGCGCTTGGTGACGACACGCTCCTCGCGGGCTGGCGCCATATCGAGTTTGCGAACCTCGTCGAGCATCGATGCCGCAAGCTGAGGAGAGAGGGCCGTCTCGCCCGAGGACGCCAGACGAACGGCACCAGCGATGTCTTCGGTTGAGCAGTCCTTCACGAGGTAGCCGCACGCACCGGCTCGGATGGCGTTGGCGAGCACGTCCTGGTCAGCGTGCATGGTCAGCATCACGACCTTTGTGTCGGGCGCTGACGAACGCACCTGCCGGCAGGCTTCGACACCGTCCATCTCCGGCATCGAGACATCCATGAGGAGGACGTCAGGGCTGAGGCTGTAGGCCATGTTGACCGCCTCAACGCCGTCACGGGCTTCTCCGACAACATCGAACCCGTGTTCTGTCATGGAACGGCTGAGACCCTCCCGCAGCATGCGATGGTCGTCGGCGAGCATTAATCGAATGGGCATCGTGTGGTTTCCTGAAGCATCTTCACGAGGGCATCCGCCTCTGGGGCTCGCTGGAACCGGGGCTCCAGCGGTTGGTATCGGTCGTAACGACCGCTCTCCCATCGGAGCGGCAACCCGGTTTGTGAGGGTTCTGCCCAGAACGGGTCACGCAGGGTGGCGCAGGCCGCCACTCGCCGATCAGGACACGGCGGCATCGCTCCGACCGACTGGCAGGACGCAGCGGACGACGGTGCCCCGCCCCTGCTCGGAGCCGATCTCCAAAGTGGCGCCGATACTCGACGCCCGCTCGCGCATACCCAGGATCCCGTAGCTATCGACGCGCCCTGCTCGGCCATCGGGGAAACCCAGACCGTCATCAGCGATCTCGAGGATGGCCCCGTGCTCATCACATCGCCAGCGGACATCCACCGTGGTGGCATGCGCATGGCGTTCAACATTCAGCAGCGCTTCTTGCGCGATGCGCCGCATCTCGCGTTCTTGGCGCAGCGGCAATCGGTCTGCTGCGTCATCGTGAACGTGGATCTCAAGGTTTGCCCGCTCCGCCAACCGGCCGGCGAACTGCTGAAGTGCCGGGCCGATCTCGCGATGTTCCGAAACGTCCGTCCGCAGGCCGTACAGGGTGTCGCGAAGTTCGCCGATCACATTGCGCAGGTCACTGCGGAGTTCTTCGAGCGGACCGGACAGGTCCTCACCCTTCCGTTCCTTGCTCACCATCCGATCCAGTTCGAACGCAAGGCACGCAAGTGACTGCCCAATGTTGTCGTGGAGGTCCCGAGCGATGCGAGTGCGCTCTTCATCAGCTCCGAGCGCCTCGAGCCGTCCGGCCCAGCGGGCGTCGGCAATCGCTCGCGCCTCCGGTTCCACGAACAAGACCTCACCGAGCTCAAGCGAATGCTGCCGATCGGCCTCGCCGCTCATCCGGCGTACGAACCCGGCCACGCCGCCGATCAGCACGAGGACGAGCGTCCACTGCAACGCACTACGGGCCTCGGGGTGGCCATAGTCACCCTGCAGGACTTGAGCAAGACTGATCGCCGCTGACGAGCCCGCCGCGACCCGGAGCCCGAAGGCAGAGCCTCGGGCAAAGCCGGCAAGAACGATGGCGGCCATCAGGGAAGGCACAAACAGCGACTCCCAGTGGCCCGTGGCCGCAACCGCCACGGCGTGGAAGGCGATCTCGAACATCACCTGGAGCAGCGGACGGCGACCCCTGCGGCAACGGATCGGGTGGATGGTGCGGATCACGGTGTACGAGACGATCGCGCTACCCCACACGACCGCACCCCAGTCGCGATCGACAAAGGCAACCGCCGCGAACGCCACCGAAGCCACCGTCATGCACCAACGGATCGCCAGCACCGCCGACCCAAACGCCGCAACCTGGTCGCCGCGATCGGTGAGGCCGGAGTCCTCTCCGGCGTTCGCATCCGGGCTGCGGCCAGTGTGGAGGAGCGGCAGCAGTAAGGAGCTACGGCCCCGGACCGTTGCCGTTCGTTTCGTCAAATCCGCCGGGGGGTGTGCCAGCGGTGCCTTCGTGTCCATCATGCTGCCGGCGGCTTCCTGATCTGCTCGACCTTCTGCCTCTATCGGCAAACCCGAGGCAGACCGGAGGGATCGAGCCAAGATTTCACGAAGAGGCTCAGCGACCGGGTGGCGTCAGGACCACCCAATCGTCATCGGACCACTCGATGACCCACCCGTCGCTTCGGGCCAACTCCGCCAACACTCGATCCGTTGGCGCCAGCACGGCATCCGGCGCATGCCGGGTGAGCGTCTCCCGCCACCCGCTTCCGCCGCTCCCCCGCTCGGTCAGAAATTGTTGGCGATACGAATGGCGGCCGGACCCAGCACAATCGTGAAGAGCGCAGGGAAGATACAGAACACCATCGGAATCAGCATCTTGACCGGCGCCTTCTGCGCTTTCTCCTCCGCAATCTGGCGGCGCTTGATTCGCATCTCCTCCGCCTGGCCCCGCAGGACTCGACCGATCGAGACGCCGAACGCATCCGCCTGAAGGATCGCCAGCACGAAGCTTCGGACTTCGGGGACCTCAATCCGAGCGTCCATGGCCCGCATTGCCTCAGCTCGCGTCGATCCAGCACGCACTTCCCCGAGCATCCGGCTGAACTCGTCGGGAAGGGGTCCTTCAACCGACTCGATGACTCGCTGCAGCGCCTGTTCGAATCCCAACCCGGCCTCGACGGAGATCACCAACAGATCGATGATGTCCGGAAGACCGCGCATGATGTCGCCCTGCCGTTCCTCGACGGCCCGATTGAGGCGAGCATCGGGGCCCATCGCCAAGACCATCACCGACAGGAGCATGACACCGAGCTGCACATTGCCCTGGAGGGCCAGAGGGTTCCAGAACCAGAAGACGAGGACGGCGACTGGGATCAGGACAACCGTGACCACCCGCACGGCGAGAAACCGGTCGATGGCCTGGCTCGACGGACGACCCGACAGCACGAACTTATGGCGGACGCCGTCGACATAGCCGACTGGGGTGAATCGGCGTCCAAGTCCGGTGAGCGCACCCAGCACCGGGAGGAGAGCGCGCTGAGCCAGCGGGTTGAGCAGTTCTTGGTCGCGGATGTTGTCGACTTCGTAATCGTCGAGGACCCGAAGCGAATCGCGCACAACCGACTTCTCGTGGGCCTGCGAAGCAATCGTCCAAATAATCAAGGCGATGCTTCCGCCCACCATGGCAGCAGCAACTTGGAGATCAATGTCGAACACGATGTCCTCAGATTTCGATAGCGATGATCTTCTTCATCCACGCAAACCCGATCAGGGCCGCCGTGACCGAAGCGCCCAAGAGCACCTTGCCAAGGCTCTCGGTGAAGAGGGTGTTGATGTATTCAGGGTTCATGCCCCACATGGCCAACCCAAGCAGGACAGGCAGTGCTGCGAGGACGATCGCGCTCATCTTCCCCTCCGCAGTCAGCGCAGCGATATCTCGACGGAGGCGCTCGCGGGCCGTCATCGTGTCGGCCACGGTCAGGAGAAGTTCGGAGAGGTTGCCGCCGACCTCCCGTTGGATTTTCACCGCCATGACGCACCAGGCGAAGTCGGGAGAGTTCATCCGTTCAGCCGAGGCATCCATGGCGTCCTCCAGGGGGCGGCCAAGCTGAGCCTCGGTGACGATGCGGCGCAGTTCACCGCCCATCGGATCCTCAACTTCGTGACTGACGGCCTCGATACCCTGCATGAATGAATAGCCCGCCTTCAGCGTCGACGAGAGCAGTTGCAACATGTCAGGCAGTTGGGCGAGGAACGCCTTCGACCGCCGAGCGGCAAGGAAGTTCACGACGGCGGGCGGCACCACGGCCCCCAGCAAGCCCATCACGATCAATCCAACCAACCCACCCATGAAGACGAGGCCGATAACGAGTGACCCGAGCACGATGCCGACATACGCGGTCAGCGCCTCCCCGGAGCGAAGCGGGACATCAGCCCGCTCCAAAAGGGCAGACGCTCGATCGAGTGCACCCTGACGCTCGGCAATCCCCTCGGTGATCTCGACCGCTCGACGGACGAAGAGACTTTTCGCGAAGGACGACCCTGCTCCCCCATCAGCCTGCGGCGGGGGGTACGACCCTGCATAGGCGCCCAGCATGTCGTTGAGTCCCGACGGCTGCTTCTGAAACACGCTTACCAGTGAGTACACCCCGAGCATCGCCGCCACGACACCGAGCGCGAGGCCAACCCACTTGGCCTGATCACCCTCGAGGAAGCCAAGCCCGGGAAGCGTGGTGGGGGCGGGCTCAGCGAGAGGCGCAAGGGCCCGTCCATCGACCACCGCACCGAACGAGTAGGAGCCACTGATGGTGACGCCGTCCATCGAAAGCTCGATCGAGGACCCGTTTGCGACACCTTCGCCCGAGAACGGAACGATGAAGGTATTCGCAACCGCTGCTGTCAACGACGAACCGGACGCGGCGAGTTGGTCAGCGTCTTCGGTGAGTGCATAGGTTCCAGCAGCGCTGACCGTCACCAGGCGAGTTTCCTCGCTGGAGGTGGTCTCCCCACCGTGGACCATGAAGACAGAGGCGTCGCTCGCGAGCACCGCACCGCGGGCCTGGGCGGCTGTCGTAGCGGAACCACCGTCGACGTTCCCGGTAAAGACGATCACGTTCGTCGCCCCGGCGACGGCATCCTCGAACTCAAGCTGCGCGCCCCGGATTCCGTCCCACAGCATGTTGCCTCCGGAGGCGGCAAGGATCCCCTCGACGATCGCGGCGCTGCGGTCATGCGCTCGATTCAGACCGACTCGGACGCGTGCGGCCCCACCCGTCGTCCACACCTCGATCAGTTCGCTCGCCGGCGCCGACTGAAGGTATGCAGTCGCTGCCGCCTTGAAGGCGTCGAGGAACTCCGCTGACTCAGCACTGTTGTCGATGACGATTGCGGTCTGGATTGGCAACGCAGACTGTGCCACCGGAATCGGTGAGCCAACTTCGGCCGGTGCGCCATCGGTCGCAATCTCGACCCGGGTTGGCACGGTCGCACTTCGGACGATGGCGAACGGGTCGCCGACCGCGTCGACGAGAAGCAACTCGGGCGGTTGATCACCCTCACCGGCGTCGGAGCCGCTCTGGGCGAAGGCCGGGGATGCGAACGCGGCGAACAGACACGCAAACGACACCAGGAACGCACTCGCACTCCTCCGTCGATGCATGCTGTGGGCGTCGATCACGGAGCGACCGTCCCGGCACTGTGGGGCTGGAATGTCTCGGGACCCAAGCGAATGCCCTCCGCGGTGAGTTTTTCGGCGAACTTCGGGCGGATGCCCGTGGGCTTGAGCACGCCGCGGTAGCGGCCGTTGTCATCGACACCGGCGCTGAAGTCGAAGAGAAAGACGTCCTGCAGCGTGATGACATCGCCCTCCATGCCCTGCACTTCCGTGATGTGCGTGACGCGACGGGAACCGTCACGCAACCGGGCGATCTGCACGATGACGTCGATAGCCGAGGCCATCTGTTCACGGATCGCCCGCACCGGCAGGTCAAAGCCCGACATCAAGGTCAGCGTCTCGAGTCGACTGAGGGTGTCACGCGGGGTGTTGGCGTGAACCGTGGTGAGCGAGCCATCGTGGCCCGTGTTCATCGCCTGCAGCATGTCCAGCGCCTCGCCGGCGCGGCACTCTCCGACCACGATGCGGTCAGGACGCATACGGAGCGAGTTCTTCACCAGGTCTCGAATCGTGACGGCGCCGCGGCCCTCGATGTTGGGCGGTCGAGTCTCCATGCAGAGCACATGGTCCTGATGCAGTTGCAGTTCTTTGGCGTCCTCGACGGTCACGATGCGTTCGCCGGCGGGGATGAACGATGACAGGACATTGAGGGTCGTCGTCTTGCCGGTTCCGGTACCGCCCGACACGATCATGTTGAGGCGGCCAACCACACACGCCTGTAAGAAGCGGGCGGCGTTGGCATCGAACGTACCGAAGCGGATCAGGGCGCCGACTTGCAGCGGATCGGCCTTGAATTTCCGGATGGTGAGGAACGGTCCCCCGATGGTGAGCGGCGAGATGATGGCGTTCACGCGGGACCCGTCCGGCAGGCGGGCGTCACACATCGGGGTCGACTCGTCGATCCGACGGCCGACCTGCCCAACGATCTTGTCGATGATCCGCCGTAAGTGCGCTTCGTCCACAAAGGTGATGGGATCCTTCGTCAACTTGCCGCCACGCTCGACATAGATCGAGTCGGGCCCGTTGCACATGATCTCGGAAACGTCGTCGTCGCGGAGCAGCGGATCGATCGGGCCGTAGCCGAGAATGTCGTCGGAGACGTCCTGGATCAGCTGGGCCTTGTCTGCTGCCGACAGCGGGGCCCGCTCGTGTGCAAGGGCTGCGTGGAGCTGCTCGTGGACCTTCTTCCGCAGTTCCTCCTCGCTGAGGCGGGAGTCGTACAGAATCGGGCCGAGTTCCTCGATCAGGCTGTGATGAATCCGCTGCCGGAGCTCATCAAGCATCGGGTCGCGCCGGCCAGCCAGCCCGGTGCCCTTGGCCGCTTGGGCCGCAGCCAACCCGGACGGAGGCGTACTTGCGGCCCCCGACCCACTCGCAGGTGGCGTTGCGGCGGGCTCGGCAGGCGGCGTTTCGCTCTGCTGGACGTCGTGGAGACGCTTGTAGAGGCTCATCGGGGACTCCTTCGGGCCGCTGCGGACCCGGGTTCATGCAGCAACGTTGGGCTACTTGCGTCGCTTCTTGCCGGTCGATCGGGCAGGAGCGAACAAGTCAGCGAGTTGCTCGAGCGCCTTGGCGACACCCGCTCGTGGCGAGCTCTCTACGACCGGAACACCGCGGTTCACGGACTGGGGAACCACGATGTCGCTCGGGACGAGGACGTCGGCGCTTACCTGCAGGGTTCGCTCAACTTCGTTCACATCAAGCTTCACCTTGGAGTTCGCTCGGTTCAGGATCAGCCGGAGCTTCTCCATCGGGGTGTTCAGCAGCCGCAGCGTTTGCAAACCGATCTTGACGTTCTTGATGTTGGGGATGTCCATCCCGGCGACCAGCAAGACATCGTCGCTGATCTCGATCATTCCCAGCACGACATCGTTGAAGTACGCAGGTGTGTCAACAATGACGTGGGAGCAGAAGCTTCGGAGCACATCGATGATCTGGATCATCTCTGCGGCGCCGATCTGGTCTGCGAACGCTGGCTCCAGCGGGGCGGGAAGGATGAGCAGGCCTGACGACTCGTGGGTCACGAGCAGGCTCTGCAGCAGGCTGGCATCGAGACGGTCGAGCGAGCTCACGGCATCGACAATCGTGTGCTGGGGCGAGAGCTTCAGCATCACGGCGATATCCCCGAACTGAAGGTCAGCGTCGATCAAACAGACAGGACGGTCGGAGCGTTGGGCGAGCGAGACGCCAAGATTGGTAGCGATCACCGACTTCCCAGCGCCGCCCTTCGTGCTGAAAACGGTTATGACCTGTCCGGCTTCACCATCGGTGCCGTCGTCGGACTCGCTCCCGTGTATCGAGCCCGGCAGCGCCCCGGATGCCCGAAGGCTGGTGATGATGCGCTCGATGGCCTCCTGAATCTGCGCGTCGTCGGCTGGGCCGGCAAGCACATCCTTCACACCGGAACGCAGGGCCTGCTGCAGCAGCGTGGTCGTGAGTTCCTCGGCAACCAGGAGGGCGCCCACCTCACGATGATCGCCGAGCAGCCGCTCAGCGCTCGTGAGGCTGCCGTCCGCCGCGCAGCTCGGCCCGAGCACCAGCACCACGATCTCGCCGTTGAGATATGGCTCGAGTTCCTCGATGGTGGCGAAACTGCTGACATCGGTGCCCAGCTGGTTCACGAGACGACTGCGTGACGCCTCATCAGCATCGATGACAACGAGGTTGACGGAGGCCGCGCCAGCAACCGCTGTCGTTGCGACGGGTGGAGCCGTTGCGTTTTCCTCGCCCGAGGCGCCCGAGGCACCAGTGAAGAAACCTGACATTGAGTCTCAGTCCTCCCAGAGCGTGGTGCAGCTGAAATGGCCCACCACCGGTTCGTCACCTGCAGCGACGGTGTCGCTCCCCTCGACCGAGTCACCGGCGATGAACCCGTCGGCGCCATACGGCGTGAGGCAGTCAGCGATTTCGGCCGGGGTTGGGCCCGCCATCACGTCGACCGTCAACGCGGCCAGCGGCTCCGCTTGGTAATCCTCGGGCAGCAGTGTCAGCCAGATGTCCTCAGGAGCGATCGAGGCAAGAATCTGGGCGGCTTCGTTCGGGACCATAAAGGTCACCGGACCGCCGAGTTGGGTGATTCCCGTCGCTGCGGTTTCACCCGGAGCGAGTTGCAGATTCGCCCCAACGGAAAGCACCTCGACCCGCTGAAAGAGGTACCGAGCAGGGGTGCTGAAGGTGCAGTACTCCTCGTCAGCGGCTTCCTGCTCGAGGGGCGAGGATCCCGGGGCGGCACCCTCGGTCCCGGACCCGTCACTCAGGTCGTCGGTTTCCTCATCGGCACCACAGCCAATGCTTCCATGCCGAACCAGGATGTTGACCTCGTCACCTGGCTGGACGAAGCCAGCAACACCGGCGGTCTGGTCAATGGCGAACGACACCGCAACCTGCCCCGTTGGGATCTGATCCGTGAACCGCTGTTGGACGACGGTGGGGTCGACAAAGAGGCCATCAATGATGATCTGGTTCTTGGCAATGTCGTTGACGGCTTCGAGGCCCACGAGCGCATCGCGGGCATCCACGGGAACGTAGGAGTTTGGCCGCAGCTCAAGCGGAACGTGGGCCTGCTCCATCATGGCGATCGCCTCGCTCGCCGGGGTGCCCTTGGGAATGTCCTGCACGGCCACGAGGACCGGCACCGACTGCTTCTCCGCTGCGATGTCGTCTTCAATCCCCCGGACATAGTTGAGCAGGACGAGGCCGGCGAAAACGCCGATCACGATGGCGCCGATAAGAATGAGCGTTCGACGGGAACTCACAGGTACCTCGTTTGCGTGCGGTAGGCCTTCTGCGATCCCCTGTCGGAACCCACCTGCGCGAGTTGAGGCTTCGAGCCGTAGACCTTCCGCCACCGCCGGCCGCACGCGAAAGCGACGACGCCCGAGGGGCGCCGTCGCCATCACGTTCTCGGTTGTGATCGAACGGTCGATCGGGTCGCGAGACCCGTGGTTCACTCCTCCTCGGAGGCGACCTCTTCTTCGACTTCGACCTCTTCTTCGACGTACTCGTACTCGTACTCGACGCCTTCTTCGCCTTCTGCCGAAGCTTCGGCAACATGCTCGGCGTAGTACTCTTCCCAGGCGGCCTGGCCCTCGGAGGCGGAGTCGCCCCCGATGTAGTTGCCGTCGGTGTCGTACGCGTGCTCGCCGAACGCTTCCTGGTACTCGGCGGCGACTTCGCCACCCTCAGCGGCCTGCTTGATCGACAGGCTGATCCGGCGACGCTGCAGGTCAAGATCGATGATCTTCACCCAGAGTTCTTCGCCCGGCGTGACGACCTGTTCGGGAAGGTCAACGTGGTGGGCTGACATCTCGGAGATGTGGACCAGCCCCTCGATGCCATCGCCGACCTGAACGAACGAGCCGAACGGCACGAGCTTGGTTACGCGGCCGTAGACGAGTTCCCCAACACGGTGGCCGGAGGCGAACTCCTGCCACGGATCCTGCTGGGTCGCCTTCAGCGAAAGGCTGATGCGCTCGCGGTCGAGATCCACCTCGAGCACCTCGACGTCGATCTCGTCGCCCACGGTGACGACCGAGGACGGATGGTCGACATGCTTCCAGCTGAGCTCGGAGACGTGCACGAGGCCGTCCATACCGCCGAGGTCGACGAACGCACCGAAGTTGACGACGCTGGACACGACGCCCTTGCGGCGCTCACCCGGCTTGAGGTTGTCGAGGAACGCACCACGCTGTTCCTTCTGCGTCTCTTCAAGCCAGCTACGACGAGACAACACGACATTGTTGCGGTTCTTGTCGAGCTCGATGATCTTGGCCTCGATCTCCTTGCCGATGTAGGGCTGGAGGTCTCGGACTCGGCGCAGCTCAACCAGCGAGGCAGGAAGGAAGCCACGCAGACCGATATCGACGATCAGGCCGCCCTTGACGACCTCGATGACCTGGCCCTTGACCACACCGTCGGCTTCCTTGAGCTCTTCGATCTTGCCCCAGGCCCGCTCGTACTGAGCACGCTTCTTCGACAGGACAAGCCGGCCGTCCTTGTCTTCCTTGGTGATCACGAGCGCTTCGATGCGCTCGCCCATCGACACGACCTCCTTGGGGTCGACGTCGTTTCGGATGCTCAGCTCACGGCTCGGGATCACGCCCTCGCTCTTGTAGCCGATGTCGAGAAGAACTTCGTCTTGATCGACTCGGACGACGGTGCCCTCAACGAGCTGCCCGTCCTCAACGAGGACCATGGTGGAGGTGTAGGCCTCTTCGATGTCGACGCCACCGAGGTCGGCGTCGATGATCTGGCGGGGGATGTAGTTGCCGTCGGAATCAAAAGTTCCGAACTCAGTGGCGGTATCGGTCATTGCATTTTCTCGGCGAATCGAGGTACCCGGGCGGTATCGGACCACACGGATCTGTCAGGGAGACAGCCTCGCAAGGCTATCGGGCGCCGCCGCCGATCACGATTGACGTGTCACCGCCGAGTGATGACGAGAAACTCGGGGCTCGCAAGATCAGGCGGGCGAGGTGTCCAATTCCCAGGTTCAGCAGCATGGAGCGACTCAACCGTGAGGCCAACTGCGGCGCACATCAGCCGAAGCTCTCGTGGCGTGAAGCACGTCGTCCACAAGTTGACCTCGGCCGCTACCCCGGCGGGATCACGAACCTCGGTGGTTTCTCGGTGCACGCCCCGTTCGGTATCGAACTCATTGCCGTCGAGCAGATGGGCGACCTGCAAATAGGCATTGAACCCCGTGAAGACAACCGCACCACCTGGTTTCGCAGCCCGAGCCATGCCGGCGAGGATCTCGGCGTCCGGATCAAGGGCGGCCCCCGCTGCTGGCCCACCACTCATCCCGAATGCGCCCTGACAGACCGAAAGGACGAGGTCGAACTCATCGGCGAATGGCATGGTGCGGGCGTCGAGATGTTCGAAGGTCACGCCGTCCGGAGCGTCGACGCGCGCCACCTCGATAAATCGCTCACTGATGTCGACACCATGGACGACGAACCCACGCCGTCCGAGTTCGTGGGCATGACGCCCTGGCCCGCATCCGACATCAAGCACACGCGCGCCGGGTTCGAGCGGCACTCGCCGGAGCAGTTCATCCATCTCTCGCGCCGTGCCCTTGGTGAATGAGTAGCGGAGGTACGCCGGCCCCATGTGCTCAGCGAGCGCCTCAAACCAGTGCCTCACGTGTCGGGTGTCCCGAACCGATGGACCGTCATGCCACTCCTTGTCTGCGACAGAGTACTCTTCGTGGTGTTCTGGAGCACACCGCAGCGTGCGGCCGACCGTTGTCTCCGAACCAAAGGCGGATCATGAAGCAAGCACGGAGCAATCCGACGCGTAGATCGTTGCGTGAGCATCTTGGGATCACCGACACCGAAGTCTGGTCACGGCTCGATCTCGTCGGCGTCTCGCCCGCCGACCTCGACGCCCTCGGCCACGCCCACCCCTGCGTGATCGATCGACTCGACGAGATCGTCGAAGAGTTCTACCGACGCCAGACCGCGGTCGACGAGATCTCGGTCATCATCGGCGATGCTGACAGCCTGGCCCGGTTACAAGGAGCGATGCGGCGCTACATCGTCGACATCTTCACGGCGGAGTTCAATGCCGACTACGTAAACGGACGGCTTCGAGTGGGCATGGTCCACAAGCGGATCGGCGTGTCGCCGAAGCTGTATCTCAGCTCCGTCCGCATCCTGAAAGAGGTCGTGTCGGAACACCTCCGCGGAATCGACGGGTTTGATGCCACCGATGCCATCGACGCATTCGACAAGGTGCTCCACTTCGACTCAGCGCTCGTTTTCGACGCCTATCTCCGAAGCCTGATGAACGAAATCGACACGGCTTGGGCTCGCTCCGAAGACAATGTGCGCGACGTCGAGCGGCGCCACACCGAGCGGGCCCGTCGACTCGAAGAGGTCGCTCGTCGCGACCAACTCACCGGGCTCTCGAACCGGCGGGGCTTTATGGAGGCACTCGGCACCACCCTGAGCCAATCCCTCATCGGCGGCCAACCAGCCACCGTCATCTATGTCGATGTCGACGACTTCAAGCAGGTCAATGACCAGCAAGGCCACCGGGCCGGTGACGCCGCGCTCCGAACCGTGGCCACAGCACTTCGTAGCGCATGCCGAGACCACGACGTCATTGCCCGACTCGGTGGAGATGAGTTCGGCGCGATCCTCGGCGACTGCGACCTCGAGCACGCCTGGGCCGTCGCACAACGCCTCACGGAAAGCCTTGCTTCCATCGATGTGTCGATCACGGTCAGTGTTGGCTTGGCCCAGAGTTCGCCGCTCACGCCAACCGACGGTGAGGAACTGCTGGCGCGGGCCGACGCACGGATGTACGAGGCCAAGAAAAAGCCAGGGAACTCCATCGTCGCGTGACGAACTCGCATGCGCTCGGGCATGCGGCGGTAGCGACTACCCCTTGGCGTCGGCCCAGGTGGCGGCGACCTGCAAGTCAATCTCCAGCGGTACCCGCAACTCGTACGCGTCTCGCATGATCGATGTCATGAGCTCACCAGCTCGCTCAACTTCCGCATCTGGAGACTCCACGATGATCTCGTCGTGAACCTGGAGCACGATCGCGCTCTCAAGCCCCTCTTCCTCCAACGCTCGGTCGAGGTTGACCAAGGCCACCTTAAAGATGTCGGCGGCCAGCCCCTGGATGCCCGCATTCATCGCCTGCCGTTCGCCTGCCTGTCGGACCTGCCGGTTGTTCGAGGCCAACTCAGGGATCTGACGTCGCCGCCCGAAAAGGGTCTCGGTGTAGCCACGTTCACGAGCGAGAGCGACGGTGTCTTCCATGTAGCGCTTCACGGCTGGGAACGCCTCGAAGTAGCTCTCGAGAATCTCGGCCGCTTCGGCGACGGCAATGTTGAGACGTTGGGCCAAGCCGTACGCCTCCATCCCGTAGGCGAGGCCGTAGGAGACCATCTTGGCTTTCGAGCGTTCCTCGACATGAACATCATCTGGTGCGATGTCGAAGACACGTGCAGCGGTCGCAGTGTGGATGTCGTCGCCCGCTTCGAACGCTTCGATGAGACCCGGATCCTCGGCGAGGTGGGCGATGCACCGGAGTTCGATCTGGTCGTAGTCCGCGATCAAGAGTTTGTGGCCCGCCGAGGCCACGAACGCTGTGCGGAAGACGCGCCCCCGCTCGGAGCGCACGGGAATGTTGTGCAGGTTCGGCTGATCCGATGAAAGCCGACCGGTTCGGGCGACCGTCTGCTGGAAGGTGGCTCGGATGCGGTCGCCGTCACCGACTTCCGCGAGAAGGCCTTCGCCATAGGTGGACCGCAGCTTCTCAACTTCTCGGTACTGCAGAAGGTTTTCGACGATCGGATGTTCCGAGCGCATCTTCTCCAGGGACTGGGCGTCGGTGGAGTAGCCAGTCTTGGTCTTTTTCTGCGGGGTCAGGCCGAGCTCGTCGAAGAGGACCTCGCGCAACTGCTTGGTGGAATTGACGTTGAAATCGTGCCCAGCATGCTCGATGACCGCCGCCCGCTTCGCCTCCGTCTCGGACACCAACTCGTTTCGAATCTGGGTAAGTACGGCCGGATCGACACCGATACCTCGGTGCTCCATCTTGGCCAGCACCCGAACCAACGGCACCTCAAGATCATCATGGAGAGCCAGCAAGCCCTGGTTGGCCATTGCCTCTCGCACCGGCATCACGAGGTGGTGCACGGCGAGTGCGGCAAGCGCCGGGGCCTGGGAAGCATCCCCAGCGTCACCAGCCTCGAGATCCAACTGGCCTTCCGGGGGTCCGGATTCGGGCATCTCGAGTTCGCAGTGGCGAAGGAGCAACGCGCCGAGGTCATAGACCGTGTCCGCCGGATCGAGAAGGTAGGCCGCAAGCTGCGTGTCGACCGACAGATCGCGGACATCGACGCCGAGGTCATAGAGTCGCCGCATCGTCGGTTTGGCACCGTGCATCGCCACGGGGCGCCCCTCACTCCCGAGCAGCGCTCGCAGCGCATCAAGCACGACCGGTTCAGTGAGCTGAGCGGCATCCACGAAGCCCACATCTGCTGCCGCTGCGTCGATCACGAACGCCAGGCCGGCGTCAATACCCGCTTCGGGCACTGCGAGCGCGAGCACATCGCTTCCTGCGATTGCAAGCCCCAGTGCTGCGGCTGCATCGGCGGCCGTCTCGAAGCGGATCACGTCGGTCGTGAGAACCTCAGTCGGTGCACTCCCCCGCTCACCGAGCACCGGCGCAAGCCGGTCCCACAGGCTGCGGAACTCGAGGAAATCGAACAGCTTTTTGACCGCCTCCGTGTCGGGCGCACCCTGGGTGAGATCCTGCAGGCTGAACTCGAGATCGACATCCCGAACGAGTTCCATCATCTCGACGTTGTTGCGGACGTTTGCCTCGTTCGCCGCCAGGTTCTCCCGCAGCTTCGGGGTGAGTTCGTCCAGCACCTCGTAGATGCCATCGATACCGCCCCGCTCATTGATGAGCTTCGCAGCCGTCTTCTCACCGACGCCGGGGACCCCGGGAAGGTTGTCCGAGTTGTCGCCGCGGAGTGCGGCGTATTGGACATAGTCGACCGGTCTGACGCCGGCCCGTTCGAGAATGCCGGCCTCGTCATAGAGGGCGTAGTCGCTGACGCCGCGCTTGTTGTAGAGCACCCTGATGTGAGGGTCCTCGACCAGTTGGTAACTGTCGCGGTCGCCGGTGACGATGATGACATCGTCGCCCCGATCTCGACCCTGGGTGGCCAGGGTGGCGATGATGTCGTCCGCTTCGAACCCAACCGTCTCCAGGGTCGGGATCGCCATGGCCTCGAGGACCTCACGCACCAGGCCCATCTGTTGTCGGAGAATGTCCGGCGCCGACTCTCGCTGTGCCTTGTACGTCGGTGTCATCTCGTGCCGGAACGTCGGCTCGGGACGGTCGAACGCGACGGCGACATGGTCGGGCGCGTGGTCCTTCATCAGATTGATCAGCATCGAGGTAAAGCCGAACACCGCATTGGTGACTTGACCTGAGGCTGTCGCCATGTCCGTCGGGAGTGCGAAAAACGCTCGATACGTGAGTGAGTTGCCGTCGATGAGCATCACGGTCGCCATGACGGCGACCCTAACGCAGCCGGTCGGGATCCTGATGCCCAGCCGGTTAAGGCGTAAGTCGACCTTCGAGCACGTCCGTCGCCACGTCGACCATGCGTCGACGCGAGGACATCGCCGATCGCTGCAAGAACTGGAACGCATCGGCTTCGCTCTGCGTGTGGTGGTCGATCAAAAGGCCTTTGGCTCGGTCGATGAGCTTGCGCTCCTCGATCCGCTGCTCCGCCGCAGAGAGTTCGTTGCGCAGAGCGGCCGTCTCTCGCCGGCGAGCGATCGCCAACTCCAGCGCAGGAACGAGATCCTCACGCTGGTAGGGCTTCACCAGGTACGCCATGGCGCCGGCATCGCTGGCGTCGTGGATCAACTCACGCTGACTGAACGCCGTGAGCATCACGACCGCCGTGTCGGTCTGCTCAGCGATTGAACGAGCAGCTTCGATCCCGCTCAAGCCCGGCATCTTGATGTCGAGTAGGGCAAGGTCCGGACGGTGCTCGGTCACGAGGCGAACGGCATCGTCGCCGCGTCCCGTGTCGGCGACGACGGCATACCCCTCTTCGCGCAGAACCTCGACGAGATCCATGCGGATGATGGCTTCGTCCTCTGCGACGACGACGGTGACTGCGTCGGTCATGACGAGCTGAAGCGGTCGAGAAGTTCGTCTTGTTGCTCGTCGAGCGCCTGAATCTTGGCCGCGAGCTTGTCGCGGTGCCTGCGAAGTCGGTCGGCATGACGACTCGCTTTTCGATGCGCTTTCTCGGCCAGCGGGGTTTCCGAAACAAGCGCCCGCAAACGGGCATCCTCCGCTTCATCCACAAGTTGGATCAGTTGCTCTTCGGTGACGGCGAGATCATCACGCGCCGAACGGAGTTCTTCACTCACTGATCGGAGACGTCGTTCGATGCCGGCACGGGACATGCTTCGAATATACGGCGGACGATGCGAGCCCCCGCCGATGCGGGCACGATGGTGGCAATGCGGTTCGCGTCCTGGTGTTGCGCACTTTCCCTCGTGCTGGTGGCGTGTGGTGGCCACGACGATGTCGCGTGCACGGAACTCCGCGAGCCCGAAGACCAATCCTCGGGCCAGCATGTGCTGGCCGAGGGCGAGGTGGCGTATCAGACGTCGCCGCCGACGAGCGGGCCCCATATCGCTGGTCCTGCCCCATCGGGGGTGTTGGCGACGCCGGTCGCCGAAGAGATCCAAGTGCGACTTCTGGAGTCCGGCGGCGTGATGGTTCAGTACGACGACTCGGTTGTTGGCGCAGAACTCGAGCAACTCAAGTCGATCGCATCATCGAGGATCGTGGTTGCGCCCGCGTCGAGCGGTTTGCCCGAACGGATCGTCGCCACCGCATGGACATGGAAACTCACCTGCTCGGCCATCGACCTGCTCGCACTCGATGCGTTCGCCACAACGCGAACCGCCGCAGCACCTGGAGTCGACTGACCTTCAGCCCTGCCGAGCGGCGACCACGGTCTCCAGGCGTTCCAGCGTCTTGGCCAGGTTGCCCTTGTGTCGTTCGGGATACCCGACCATCTCGATAAAGCGAGGCGCGATCGACGTCGACCAATCGAACGATTCGGTCACCTTCGTTCCGCCCTCAACCGACTCCAACTCGTAGCGCCACCGATGACCCCCGAAATGCGCCCACGCGATCCGACGGTCCTCCTCGAACTCTTTCACCGTCGATGCCATCTGGTACGGCAGACCGAGTTTCATCTTCATCCGGAACCGGGCACCTTCGCTCAGCCGATCCGGCCCGGCCGCAACCCCTTGCACCGTGCCTGACCCGTCCATCTCAACATGACCCGCCGGCGACGCAAGCACATCGAAGATGGCCTCGGGCGAGAACGGCAGCACCCGACTGTCTGAAATCACGCGTTCGACCATGGACAGGACGCTACCGGTGGCGTGCGCCTCTCAGCTCTCCCCGGTCCGGTTGGCGAGGCCGGAGCGATCAGGGAGGCGTCGTTGGTCGTTATGCTCCTACTCGACCGCATGCGCGACATCCCCTCGAATGCTCCCGGTTCGACCGTTCACCAGCGCTGGACACACCGCGCCATCACGCCATGGCCGTTCGCAGTGAGCGCGACCGGCGGCTACGACCATCCCTTCACCACGGACCTGAACCGGCCGATACTGGGAGTCGAGGAGCCCTCATGAGTCCGACCGACGCCAACTCTGCATCCCAGCCAGAGCCGACCCGCGCTGCCGAACGGCACACCATCTTGATCGTCGAAGACGCGCCAGAGTTCGTGCAACTGGTGCGCGCTGCCCTCGAACGGGCGGGCGACTACGAGATCGAAGTGGCCTCAGACGGTGTCGAGGCCATCGAGCGGGCCAGGAGCCTCGACCCCGACCTTGTCGTGCTCGACCTTGGTCTCCCCGGGGTAGACGGAATCGACGTCTGTCGAGAACTGCGTACCTTCACTGATGCCTACGTGCTCATGCTCACTGGTCGCGACGACGAGGTTGACCGGTTGGTAGGTCTCGCCGTTGGCGCCGACGACTATGTGACCAAGCCATTCTCGGCCCGAGAGGTCGCAGCGCGAGTCCAGGTATTGCTTCGACGTCCGCGGTCGCCGGTCGAGTCGAAATCTGAGGACGTCACCGAACTCGGCGACCTCCGGATCGACATGCTCGCCCGGGAGGTACAGGTCGCCGGTGAGTCCATCGATCTCACCAAACTCGAGTTCGACCTGCTCACGACTCTTGCGGCCCGGCCCGAAATGGTGTTCACCCGACAGATTCTCTTCGAGGCTGTCTGGGGCGGCGAATGGTACGGCGACGACCATCTCGTCAGCGTCCACATTGCCAACCTGCGCAAAAAGATCGACCGCTCTGGGCACCAGCACATCGCCACGGTTCGCGGTGTCGGCTACCGCCTTACACCGAGCTGAGCTCAGGGAGCTCCACCGCCACCACGCCGAGCTCGTCAGGATCGCGTTCGAAGCGCCCGCCGAGGCCGGTCACGATCCGCTCTACCAGCACGAACCCAAGCTGGCTGCCGTGGTCCCCGGACCGCGCAAGACGGTCCACGTGCGCCTCATCGGGTTCGGGTGCAGTCTCCGGCCCAGCGTCTCGAATTTCGATCCGCACTACCGAAGGCTCGACAGCAGTCGTCGTCGTGACCTGCACCGATCCGGGGGCCGCATGGGTGCGCACATTGTCCAACAGTTCGTCGAAAACAAGCGCTAGCTCCTCAGACGCACCGACTTGAGCTTCGCCTCGCGGCCCCGCATCGACGACTAAGAGTTGACCGGCTGCTGCGAGGCGAGCCCGCCACCGCTGCTCGACCTCGAACAGCAACTCACGCGCCGTTGCTGGACGAAGCCTGGCGCGGAGATCCAACTCGTCGAGCTCCACCTGGCGAACCAGGCGTTGCACGAGGCGGTCGAGGCGAAGGGCGGAGCGGGTTGCCGATGCGTGCCAGCTCCGAGCCGGTTCGTCAGTAGCAACCTCCTCAAGTAGTTCGAGCATGCCCCGCACGCCGTTCAGCGGCGTTGCCAGCGAATGAGATAAGCCGACCAGAAGGGCGCGCAGGTTGTCCGCTGCGGTCTCCGCTGCGGCAAGTGCCTCGTCAAGTTCCGCGGTTCGCTCGGCGATGCGCTGATCGAGGTGGACGTTGGCCTCGTAGAGCGACCGCATGCCCTCTTCGGCGATGCGTTCCGCCTCGACCCGGGCGTCTCGCTCTCGCTGGAGCCGACGCTCCAAACGAGCAATCCGCTCGGCGGACGTCAGACGGCCCGAATGCTCGTCGCTCACCCGGTTTCCTCAAGCCCCGCTGCGATGGAAGCGATCTCCGTCTCGGTCGATGCCGCCAGGGTGCGGAGCTGCTCACGCTGCGCCTCCGACGGGGCCGAACCATTGCGTGCGCTTTGCTCAAGCTCGGCCGCAAGGTCACTGAGCGCAGCGGCTCCAACGATTGCACTCGTCGACTTCAGAACGTGGGCCGCTTCCTCCACTCCCGAAACCTCGCTCGACTCTTCACCCGCAACAAGGATCCGTTCAACTCGAACCGGTAGCTCCGTGAGATAGGTCTTGAGCAGTGTCACCACAAGACCGGGATCGCCAATGTCGTCGACCAAGGTGTCGACCGCCGACCGATCGAGAAGCGAGGTCGACTCGGCCAGTTCGTCAGCGCTCGGCAACCAGGTCCGCAGCACCCGACCGATATCAGCCAACGACGCCGGCTTGCGCAGGTAATCATCGGCCCCAGCGTCGAGACAGGTGCGGGCATCCTGCGCCATCGCCCGCGCCGTCACCACGATGATCGGGAGCCGTTCACGGCGGAGCTCAACTTCTCGGAAACGCCACCGGCGGATGGTCTCTAAACCACTAATGCTCGGCAGGTGCCAGTCCATCAAGACCAGGTCGTACGCCTCGGTTTCCAGAAGCCCGAGCGCCTCGAACCCGTCTTCGGCGATGTCGCACACAACGCCATGAGCCTCGAGCTGTCCACGAGCGAGCAGCTGGTTCTCCGTACTGTCCTCGACCACGAGGACCCGACTCGACCCGAGGTGCCCACCTGCAGCACTCGCAGGCTCGGCCGGCTCCGACACGGGCCCATCAGCCTCGGGCAGCGGGATCGTCACGCTGAAGCTTGCGCCAGGAGTGCTGTTCTCAGCGACGATCGACCCGCCCATCAGGCCCACGAGAGAGCTTGCGATCGCAAGGCCGAGCCCCACCCCGGGGCGTTGCTGATCGACCTGGACGAACGGCTCAAAAATTGACCGCAGCTGATCCTCGGGAATCCCCGGTCCGGAGTCCCGAACGATGAACTGCACCTCGGACTGCCGACCGCCCGGAACGACCCGAACCGTGACCCGGCCGTCATCGGTGAACTTCACGGCGTTGCCAACGATGTTCGACAGCACTTGCAACAACCGGTCCGGGTCGCCGTGCACGTGCAGGGGCACGTCGTCATCGACCTCGATCATGAGGTCGATGCCTTTGTCTCGAGCCGTGGGACCATGGACTCGGTCGACTCGCGCAACCAAGGGGCGCAGGGTAAAATCGATCGGTTGCAGTCGAAGATTGCCAGCATCAGCACGCCCGAACTCGAGGAGCTCATCAACCACGCGCTTGAGTCCGTTTGCCTCGGACAAGATGGCCTCGGCCTGCCGACGCTGGCCGTCTCCGAGGTCGCTTTCCGCCAGCAATTCGGCGAGTCCGGTGATGACGTGGAGCGGATTGCGAAGTTCGTGACTTGCGCGCGAGACCATGGCTGCGCGCTCTCGTGCGGCCCCAGCTTCCAGGACCCGGAGGCGACGCTCGTCATCGATGTCTTCGATGACCCCGAGCAAGAGCCGTTCGTCGTCAACGTCGATCGGTGTCGCCGTCAGCCGGCCCCAAAAGACCGAGCCGTCTCGTCGGATGTAGCGCTTTTCGACACGCACGGTTTCGTCGCTACCCGCAGCCCACGAGCCGAAGTAATCCGCGGTCGCCTCGCGATCGGCCGGATGTGTGATTTCCTCAACCGTGACGGTTGCATCGTCATCGAGGCCAAAGAGTGCTCGGAATCGCCCGTTGACGGCGATCTGGCTCCCATCGGTCGCAACCACCGAATACGCCACCGGAGAATCACGAAAGGCAGGGTCGGACACAAAGTCGAACACAGGAACTTCGCCTTTCGTCGGTCGGTCTCACCGGTTCGGTCGGCCGAAGCCAGCCCCGCATGAGCAGTGATCTTCCCAGAACAAATCGCACGATGCCACAACTTCGAGCCGCCCGTAACCAGCGTCGGGGCGCCGTCGTGGTCACGGCGACGCTCGAAAGCGAACGGTGCCGACTCAGCGTGAGTACCCGGGGCGGGACTTGAACCCGCACGCTCTAGGAGCAGCGGATTTTGAGTCCGCCGTGTCTGCCAATTCCACCACCCGGGCGAGTGTGTCACCCTCACAAGAGGGTGACGTTGTGTGGGCGGCAGCGTACCCTCCCTGGCGTGTCGTGCTGCATCCGTTCCCGGTTGATCACGCTGCTCGCACTGGCGGTTGCGGTACTGGTCTGGCGAGAGGCATCAATCCGTCGCCACGAGGCCGACCTCGACGACTGGCCCCGCCAGGCCGAGACCTGACCAGCCAGCCCCAAAAGTCCGCTGAAATCTGCTGGACTTACTCGACGGTAATGAAACCCTCAGCCACTCTTTCGGGTCAGAACACCTGAGCCGTTCCTCAGGTTGCTGGTCGGCCAACTGCTGGAGGGCAGGGCAATGATCGTCTTCACGTATCCGGGGCAGGGGTCCCAGACCCCCGGGATGGGCTCGGCTTGGGTCGACCACCCGTCATGGGAACTCGTCGAGGAGGCGTCCGACGCCACCAGCCGAGACATTGCGGCGCTGCTGCTCGACACCGACGCCGAAGAACTCACCATGACCAGAAACGCCCAGCTGGCGACGTTCATCACCTCAATGGTCGTGATGGATGCCGTCAGCCGCACTGGCGCTGAAGCGGTTGCGCACGCCGGTCATTCGCTCGGGGAGTACTCGGCCCTCACCGCAGCTGGTGTGCTCGACTTCGCCGACGCCGTGAAGCTGGTGAACGAGCGAGGCGACGCGATGCAGGCTGCGGCCGACGAACAGGACGGCACCATGGCTGCCATCCTTGGACTCGACGACGACCAGGTCGACATTGCCTGCCAGCGAACTTCTGGCGACGCCTGGATCGCGAACTACAACGCGCCCGGGCAGGTCGTCATCGCCGGATCGCCCACCGACCTTGATCGCGCCTGCGAGATCGCCAAGGAACTGGGCGCCAAGCGGGCGATGAAGATCCCGGTTGGTGGGGCCTTCCACTCCCCCCTGATGGCTCCCGCCCGCGACCGACTCCGAAAAGCGATCGACCAGGTCGAATTCCGCGCCGCTGAACAGCCGGTCTACTGCAACGTCGACGCAATGAGCCACACCGACGCTGGCGACTTCGCTCAACTCCTTGGGGCCCAGCTCACCTCACCGGTTCGCTGGCGCCAAACGCTGCGGGCACTCGAAGCCGACGGCTTCACGACCTTTGTGGAGCTCGGCCCTGGCACGGTGCTCACCGGTCTCGTGAAGCGAGCCGTCAAGACCGCAGGTCGTCTCAGTGTCTCCACCCCGGCCGATCTCGACGGCCTGCTCGAAACCCTCTCGGGCACCAAGAACAGCGACGCGGCCCCGGCCCCAGTGCTGGAGGGCGAACACCTCTTTGCCACCGAACGCATGGTCGTCTCCCCCGGTGCCGGCATCTTCGAGCCAAACGAGGTTTGCAGCGACGGCACGGCGATCGAGGTCGGTCAACTGCTCGGTATGGTCGGAGCGATGGAAGTTCGCAGCAGTTTTGCCGGGGAGATCAAGGGTGTTCTGGCCTACGACGGTGAGCGTGTCACCTCGCGTCAGCCCATCGCTTGGCTCCGAACCAGCGCATGACGGTTCGAGTCGCCGGCATCGGTACCGCCCTGCCCGACAAGATCGTGACCAACCACGACCTCGCCGAGCAGATGGATACCTCTGATGCGTGGATTCGAGAGCGCTCCGGTATCGGTGAGCGCCGGGTCGGCGGGCTCACGTCGACCATGGCGATCGATGCCGCCGTTGCCGCGATCGAAGACGCCCACCTCAGCCCCGCCGATATTGATTTCATCGCGCTCGCAACGAGCACACCTGACCACACGTTTCCGGGCACAAGCACCAAGGTGGCTGGCGCCATCGGGGCGCAATGCGGCGCCATGGACATCAATGTCGCCTGCGCTGGATTCCCCTATGCGTACGCCACCGTCTACGGCCTGATGCTGACTCCTGGCGGACCCGAACGGGCCCTCGTGATCGGAAGCGACGCTATGTCCAGCATCGTCGACTGGACCGACCGCAGTACCGCCATCCTCTTTGGGGACGGCGCCGGTGCCGCGGTGCTCGAACGACACGAGCAAGGTGCGCTTCTCGGGCAAGACTTCGCCGTCAACGGGGAACTCCGCTCGATCCTCTACTGTGATCTCGCAGACACCATCAAGATGGAGGGTCGCGAGGTCTTCAAGCGGGCGGTTCGCGCCGTCACCGGCTCGATCGAAACCGCACTCGCTCAGGCGGGGCTAACCACCGCTGACATTGACGTGGTGCTCCCCCACCAAGCCAACATCCGCATCGTCGACGCGATCTGCCAACGCCTCAACATCCCGATGGAGAAGACCCACAACGTGCTCGAACACACCGGCAACACGTCCGCCGCCAGCATCCCGCTGGCCATGGCCGCTGCCAACGACGCAGGCGCCCTGCAACCTGACGCAATCGTGCTCATGACCGGCTTCGGCGCCGGCATGGCGTGGGGAACCGTGGTGGTGCGCTGGTGACCGGGCACGTTGTTCTCGTCACCGGCGGCAACCGCGGTATCGGACACGCCATCGCCAAACGGTTTGCAGCTGCTGGCCACCAGGTCGCCATCACTTCCCGATCAGGCACCGCCGACGACGCCAACGATCTCCTCGTCGTGCAGGCCGATGTGACCAACACCGAATCGGTCGATGCCGCAGTCACCGAGATCGAGGAGAAACTCGGACCGGTCCAGGTGCTCGTGTCAAACGCAGGCATCACCAAAGACGGGCTTGTGCTGCGAATGAGCGACGACGACTTCATTGACGTGCTCGACGCGAACCTCACCGGCGGCTTCCGGGTCGCCAAGCGAGTCTCGAAAGGCATGATGAAGGCCCGCTGGGGCCGCATGATCTTCATCTCGTCGATCGTCGGCCTCGGAGGCCAGGCCGGTCAGGCCAACTACGCCGCCAGTAAGGCCGGTCTGATCGGGATGGCGAAGTCGCTGGCGAAGGAATTTGCGAGCCGCAACATCACCGCGAACGTCGTGTGCCCCGGCCCCATCGAGACCGACATGCTGCTTGCGCTCACCGATGATCAGCGTGACGCAATGCTCAGCGTGGTCCCCGCTGGCCGTCTCGGTCAGCGTGATGAGATCGCAGCCGCGGTCGAATTCTTGGCGTCCGAGTCCGCTGGTTACATCACCGGTACCGTATTGCCGGTCGATGGTGGCTATTCCATGGGCTGACTAGCCTGGGGACGCCCCGAAAACCGATCTCTCGACCTCGTCTCGATACGGCGCGGTCATCAATGAATGGAGCAATGCAGTGAGTGACAACTTCGAGCGATTCAAGAAGTGCGCGGTCGACGTTCTGTCCGTGGACGAGGCGCAGGTCGTTCCCGACGCCACCTTTGAGTCCCTGGACGCCGACAGCCTCGACCTGGTCGAACTCGTCATGGCGCTCGAGGAAGAGTTCGACGTCAACGTCGAAGAGGAAGAACTCGATGGCGTGAACACGATTCAGGCCGCCTTCGACCTCGTCACCTCGAAGCTCTAATGCAGGGACGCCGCGTCGCCGTCACCGGAATCGGTGTCGTTGCGCCCGCCGGTATCGGCAAGGACGCGTTCTGGGCTGGTCTTCTCGCGCCTGCGCCGAACGGCTTCCGCCAGATCGAGGACTGGGACCCTGCGCCGTACTTCGACAATCCGAAAGAGGCGCGGCGCAGCGACCGGGTGAGCCAGTTCACCCTCGCCGCCGCCGCGGAGGCGCTCGAACAGGCCGGCGATATCACCGCCGATCCCGCCCGGCGCGGCACCTTCGTCGGGACCGGCGTGGGCGGTATCGGAACGCTGGAGGAACAGATTGAGGTTCGCTTAAGCAAGGGGGAGCGACGGGTCTCCCCCTTCCTCGTTCCGATGATGATGGCGAATGCCCCAGCCGCAACGATCTCCATGCGGTATGGCTGGCAAGGGCCATGCGAAAACACCGTCACCGCCTGTGCTGCAGGCACCCATGCGATCGGCAACGCCGCCCGGATGATTGCCGACGGCCGTGCCGACATCGTGATGGCCGGTGGGGCCGAAGCGCCGTTCACCCCGACTGCGGTCGCTGGATTCGGCAACATGACCGCCCTGTCAAATAGCGGTGATAGCCGCCCGTTCGATACCAACCGTGACGGCTTCGTCATGGCCGAAGGGGCCGCAATTCTTGTTCTCGAGGAATGGGACATGGCCATCAGCCGTGGCGCCACCATCCTCGGTGAGGTGCTCGGCTCTGCGTCGACTGCCGACGCGCATCACATCACGGCCCCTTCGCCAGGTGGCGCAGGTGCCGTCAACTGCATGCAGCTCGCCATGGAGGACGCAGGGATCACTCCACCGCAGGTCCGGCACATCAATGCTCACGGCACATCGACGGACAAGAACGATGCGGCTGAAGCAGAAGCCATCGCCAAAGTCTTTGGAACCGATGTTGCAAGCCCGCTCGTCACCTCGACGAAGGGCATCACCGGGCATGCGCTCGGCGGCGCTGGGGCGCTGGAAGCTGTCGCCGTGCTGCTCGCCATGCATCACCGACAGGTGCCGCCAACCGCTGGCCTCGTCGAGCCCGACCCTGAACTGCCGGGGATCAACATTGTGCGGGACACCCCTGCAGACTGGGAGCCGGGCCCATCGTTGTCCAACAGCTTCGGCTTTGGGGGCCACAACGGCACACTCGTCTTGGGCCCCGGCACCTGAGCTTCACGACACCCATCACGGTCCGCCCCGGAGCCTCCGAGGCGGACCGGCATTTTTAGCCAGTTCCGTCGTCAACCATGATGGTGGTCCAGCCAGCGTGGCCAGCACCTCGGGGCAGGTTGAGGCGAACGCGCCGGTCTGGATCAATGACCGCCGAGCGGCCAGCAGTCTCGGTGAAACCACCGCCGGTTGGACCAGCGAAGCTGGCGTAGGCAACCCACACGCCATGGTCTCGCGCGACGCGAGCGGCTCTCGCCGGTTGCGCGGCACGGTCGTATTCGGCCTCACACACCCCGGCCGCGTAGACGTCCATGCCGAGGTCGGCGACGGCCGCAGCGTGCTCTAGAACACCGGTGTCCTTGCAGATAGCCACGCCGAGCCGCACACCCTTGACCTCGAACACCACCGGCTCCGACCCAGGAGTGAAGTGCGCCGGTTCGTCGCCCCCGAGGAACTGCTTGGCGTACACCGTCTCGACGCCGCCATGACCGACGGCAAGAACAGACAGGTAACGGCCGTTCCCGTCACGGGTTCTTGTCGGCGCTCCGACAAGGGCCACCAGCGACGCTTCGGTGCAGGCATCTACCAGCGGCTCGAGTCGCAAATCGTTTGGGTCAACGGCATCGGCAGCCATGTCGTACCCGGTCAGCGAAAGCTCTGGGAAGAGCACAACCTCGGCGGCAAGTCCCCGAAGAAGATCGACATGGCTGGCAACAGTGGCCTCGAGGTCACCGACGAACGAGACGGGCTGTGCAACCCCGAGGCGCAGCTGCCGCGGCATGGCTAGCCCGCAACACCGGAGCCATGGTGCGAGACCAGAAGCCACCGATCCCCGGCATCCCGGACAAAGATGTTGGTTGCGGCGATCGTCCCCGTACCCCCGGGTGCCACGAGATTTTCGTCACAGGTCACCCAGGCGACGTCGTCGGCCACCTGCACGATCTCGTTGGTGATGATGAACTGGTTCCGACCCGGCCCGGCCAGAATCCGTTCCCACGACGCCTCTACGGCGTCCCACCCTCGAAGGATCGGCCAGCCCGGGTGGATACAGACGACACGATCACTGTGCTCCCAGACCGCCTGCATCGCCGGAAGGTCGCGCCCTTCATGCGCGTCGTAAAACGCCCGATTGACCGCAACGATCGCAGCTGGATCGCCCACCGGGCTAGGTCGCGCTGGCGGCGTCGACAATCACGAACATCAGGTCGCAGCTGACGGCGAGTTCACCGTTGACGGTCGCCGTGCCACTCCCCTTGCCCGCCCGGGCCGACAGGCGTCCCATCTCGACCCTCAACTCGAGCGTGTCACCGGGCCCAACCTGTCGACGGAAGCGAGCGGAGTCGAGGCCACCGAACAGCGGAAGCTTGCCTACGTACCGTTCATCGGTCAGCAGGGCGACGGCTCCCACCTGGGCGATCGCTTCACACATCAAAACGCCGGGCAGGGTTGGCCGGCCTGGGAAGTGGCCGGCGAAGAAGTCCTCCTCACCGGTGAGGGTCCACGTACCGACGGCCTGCTCCCCCGGCTCCAAGGCAGTGATCTCGTCAACGAAGAGGAACGGCGGCCGATGTGGGAGGACGTCGGCGGGGCGGGGCAGGGTCATGCCGCCTCCAAGGCAGCGAGCAGCGCCTCTGGGGTCGCTTTCGGACTGATCTTGTACCAGGCGTGCTCAATCTTGCCGTTCGAACCGATGAGGAACGCCGAGCGGATGATCCCTTCGTACTCTTTCCCGTAGAGCTTCTTGGGACCCCACACGCCGTACTTGTCGGCAACGGCGTGGTCGGGGTCGGACAACAACGGAAACCCGAGCCCGTGCTTGGTGTCCCATTTCGCCTGGGCCGATGGCGCATCGGGCGAGATACCGAGGATCTGGGTATCGCCAATCTGATCGGCAATATCACGCAGCCCACAGGCTTGGGTCGTGCAACCGCCGGTGTTTGCCTTCGGATAGAAGAACACCATCACCCTGCGACCTTTGAAGGAGCTGAGGCGAAGCTTGTTGCCGTCCTGGTCAGGCAGGTTGAACGCTGGAGCCCGGTGGCCCGGCTCGAGACGAATCTGGGTCATCTCCGCAACCTAGGCCATGAACCAACACTGCACGCGCAACGGGGACGACCCGAAGGCCGTCCCCGTTCGCGAACCGCTGCGGCGGAAGAGCGTGATCAGCTCTTGCCAGCAGCCTTGAGCTTCGAGCCAGCGCTCAGCTTGGTGCGGGTGCCGGCGGGAACCTGGATGGCCTCGCCGGTCTGCGGGTTGCGTCCGGTGCGAGCGGAGGTCTTGGCCTTTTCGACCTTGAGCCAGCCGGTGACCGACACGTCGTTGCCCTTGCTGACTTCGCCAGCGATGATTTCGAACATCGCGTCGAGGCAGGCGCCGGCGTCCTTCTGAGACACATCGGCCGCTTCGGCCATCGCTGCGACGAGTTCGCCCTTGTTCATGGTGTTGCTCCTTGGCTTTGTCCACGGCGTTCGCGGAGGATTGGATTACACGCGACCCCAGATCGCGCCGTGAGTCAAGCATTTCTGCCTTCCTCAACTACGACTTTGCCGCAGAATCAAGCCGAAGTGAGGGATCCCCCTCCGACAGCGACGCAAATAACAAGCCCTCAGGTCGCGGTCGTCCCGGCGTCGTCGACCTCGGGCGTGTTGCGCATGAAGTCTGCAGAACGCACGAAGTACTCGAGGATCGCCGACCGCATGGGTTCCTCGGGTGGATCGGCCTCCACCGCGGCAACCATCGCACGCAGCCACGCGTCACGGGCTGCGATGTCCACCGGATACGGGTTGTGCCGCATCCGCAGCCGCGGGTGACCTCGTCGGTCGGAGTACGTACTCGGTCCTCCCCAGTACTGCATGAGAAACAAGCGCAGCCGCTCCTCGGCGCCCTCCAGGTCTCGTGGGTACATCGGGCGCAGGAGCTCGTCGTCGGCCACTGCCGCATAGAACCGATTGACCAGCGCGGTGAAGTACGGCTCCCCGCCCACCGCTTCGTACACCGTGATCTGCTGGTCGCTCACTGCCCCGGACCCTAGCGAACCGTTGCCAGCGCCTTCGCTTCGGAGCCTGGCGGTTGTCGCTGGCTACGCTCCCTGCGTGGCCACACCGAAGATGCATATCGCGCTGACCGAAGAGGATCTCGCCGGAGCGACCCTCGCCATCCTCCCCGGCGACCCTGGACGGGTCGAGCGGATCGCCTCGACATTGGACGAGCCCGTCCATCTTGCGTCACACCGCGAGTACACCTCGGCGCGGGCCATGATCGCAGGGACACCCGTGATCGTGTGCTCGACCGGTATCGGTGGGCCGTCGACCTCGATCGCGGTTGAGGAACTCGCACAGCTTGGGATCCGCACCTTCCTTCGTGTGGGCACGACCGGGTCCATTCAGGCCGACCTCCCCGCCGGGCATCTCGTCGTGACCCAGGCCTCGATTCGCCTTGACGGCGCAAGCCACCATTTCGCTCCCGCCGTGTTCCCTGCCGTCGCCGACTTCGAGTGCACCCGAGCACTTGTCGACGCAGCGAGCGCCCTCAAGGCGCCCTACCGGGTCGGCATTACGGCCTCGAGCGACACGTTCTATCCCGGCCAGGAACGGGTGGACACGGTCGCAGGTGACGTGGCCGCGTCGCTCCGCGGGAGTCTCGACGAATGGCGGCGGATCGGCGTGCTCAATTACGAGATGGAGTCGGCCACGCTGCTCACCATGTGCGCAACCAATGGATGGCGCGCCGGCTGTGTAGCTGGGGTCATTGCGCAACGAACCGAGGCGGAGACGGTCGTCGATGACGAGACCGTTGCCGCCACCGAGGAGCTGGCGGTTCGCGTTGTCGTCGATGCGGCCCGTCGGATGCTCTGAACACGACCAGGACCCTGTGTTCGCCGATCGCTCCTGACCCCCACAGCGCGGCCTCTCACCCAGTCGATCGGCAGGAACGGACTAGCGTTTGGCTGTGGATCGTCAGGGACCACCAAGCCGTGCTTCGAGCAACGTCGCCTCAACCGTGACCGGCCATGCCCGAAGTCGTGTCGGCCTGCTCGGCAACCCAGGCGACCTGTACGGCGGGAAGGTCCTCGCCGCAACGATCGATGCGTTCGAAACGGTTGCAACGGTGACACCGACCGTCTTCTTCGCTCCAGCCGCCTTCCAAGCTGACGTCGCTGACCTACAACGCCTTGTCGTCGAGCGGGTCTGCCCCGACAAGGGCGCAATTGCGCTCGGCCTCGAAACCAATGTGCCGCTGCGATCGGGCCTAAGCGGCTCCAGCGCCATTCTGCTCGCAACGCTTCGAGCGCTCGACCAACATCTCGGACTCGGCCTTGAGCCGCTGGAGATGGCGCAGATCGTGTGGGATATCGAACGCCATGATCTCGACATCATCGCCGGACCACAAGATCGCGTGATCCAAGCACTCGACGGCCTGTGCTTCATGGATTTCAGCGGAGAAGCGGCGCTCGGAACACATGAGCGCTTAGATGCGGCGGTGCTGCCACCACTCCTCGTTGCCTGGCCCGACGAGCCCGGCGAGGACTCCGGTGATATCCACCGGGCCGTCTGGAACCGGTGGAACAGCGGCGATACCGAACTCCGGCGACGCCTCGACGGGTTCGCCACCATCGCCGAGGAAGGCCGAGCCGCCCTCTTGGCCGGCAATCACAACGGGT
>Ga0181587_10000198_pt1 | contig 47202 bp, 49 predicted proteins | sample 071ome_27_FD_132463 | JGI IMG/M metagenome (GOLD analysis project Ga0181587, IMG submission 132463) | Coastal salt marsh microbial communities from the Groves Creek Marsh, Skidaway Island, Georgia - 071409AT metaG (megahit assembly) | ecosystem: Environmental > Aquatic > Marine > Intertidal... | reverse complement strand
GTGGTGTAGCCGCGTTCATAAATTAGACCCTCGCTGGCGAGCTGATCGAGGTGGGGTGTTTTGAGGTGAGGGTGGCCCATGAAGCCGTAGTCGTCCCAGCTCTGGTCATCGCTCAGGATGAAGACCAAGTTTGGCCTGTCGTCCGCCTGCGCGAGCGTGCCGGTGGCGATCAGGCTCAGAATCAATGCTAATGTTTTCATAAGTGCAGGAAGAGCTCGAGGCTCCAATCGGGTCCATTGGAGGCAGAGCGATTGGACAAAAAACGGAGGCTTCTTCGCGGATGGGCAGTGATCTCTCGGTTGAATTAAACTGTTCAAATAATATCACGTGATCAAGTGCCGGTGGAGAAAGCTTGTCCAAAAGGCCCTGAATGATTGCACCCCCTCCTACCCGGGACGATGCGAGGTGTCCGGACGTTGGGGTTGAAAAAGCAATTTCCTAGCAGTTTTCCTAGCAGTAACGGAAACCCGGGAATACCAGATGACCTGGGAAATCCAACCGCCCCCTTCCAAAGAACTGGCCCAAACCGTGGTCGTGCTTTCATTCGCTGAGTTTCCCGGCCATTTTGTCAGCCATCATTCTGATGAATTGGCGGGGCATCTTCAGGCGGTTGGCAAGGACAAGGTGCCAGTGGTGTTCGAAATCACCCGGAATTACGGCCGAATGAAGGGGTATAGCGAGATTGAAATCGCAGGCCTGAAGACCTGGAGTTCGCAATTGTCATCCGGTGGGACAAGAGGTGATCCGGAGAAATCTCCCTGGGACTGGAACACGGGTGCTCCCAAAATGAAATGATGAATTTGCTTTTTCATGGCCAAAGATCAGGCTCTTTTCGGACCGGGGTCGGATGGGGTCCAAAAGATCGCTGAAAAAATGCCATAACACTCTGCAATCGATCTGTGGCGAGCGGACTCCAATTCGTCTCCAGAATTATAATGGTCGATGGGTGTCCGGGGTGATAAAAGATTGCAACAATGGAGAAATTTAGTATGAACAGGCTTCTCAAACACTTATGTTCAACACAAGCGTGGAAAACTGCGGCGGAGGAATTGGGCGGTCAATACATCCCTGGACGTCTTCGGTACTTAGGGGCCGGGGGGAGTATTGAGATACCGAATGGAGATCACGCTATCACGATAGCGGCGCAGATTGGAGAGGATGCAAACCCCGGCGAAAGTAGCGCCGGTGGTTACTACACCAGAGTGACCGCACCGGTGCGAATCGCTGCCGCGGATAGATTCGCATTGAGCCATGGCGCTATCGATCAATTGGGTTTCGCGCTGAGCAGGGGATTAGCTGTTATGCTTGATAAGACACAGTTGCATGACTCTGCTTTTCAGGCCCTCGAAAAGGATGTCCCGGCTCTTGGTAAGGATTGGATTTTAGTGGGAAAGAACAGGGAGGCAGCCATGGCCGTTCTCGGCAACCAGGACTTGGTTGATTTGCTGAGAGATGCACCGTTTGACTTAAAAATTGTTGTTGGCGGCAGAAGCACGCACTGCCTCGAGGGATTTGGTTATTCACATATTAAGCACAGTTCGCCGTCGGACGTTTTCCTTGTAACAAAAGGAATCGTAACAGAAACACAGCGGTTGGTGTGGATGATTGATGTGGTGAGGGCCATATTGGATACCCTGGACAAAACCGATCGCATTGAGCCCTGAGTAAGTTAAGCAAGATAGGTAGAGTCGGGAACAGGCGTGGTGGACAACGGCTAAAGCCGCGTCCATGCTCTACGTTCGGTATTAACATGAAGAAGTCTCTCTGCATCATCTACCTTTTGGCAACAGTTGCTCTCCTCGGAACCGGCGTCTTGCTTGGCTATTTGATGTTCACTCCGGAGCAATCAGAAATCCCAAAGCACCTGAAAATCAAGGAATTGGTCATCGCGCATGTGAACAAGGAACACGAGCGCCCGTTCGACCATGCAGGTTTCGTATTTGAGACAGTTGATTTTCGTGCCGATGGCATGGTTGTCGTGCTTGGATTCCGTCGGACGCATTTTGCACAACCCAGCAATTCATCAGGTTGGCAGAGGGATGTGATCGACCGATTCTGGGTCGAGGTGTCTACCGATGGCGAAGAGGCGGACTGGAAAGTGAATACGATCCATTTCCAGATGATGCGCGCTCAAAGCCCTTTCGAGGAGTCCATGCAAAATGAGCGTCCGTAGGAAACTTGTGTAAACCGAACAAAGGCGTGGCTACCAACAGGCTGCCAGCCCGATCCCGCCGCGAGTTGATTGACTTCCCTAATTCAAACTTCTACCTTCCAATCAAGAGCGCGCTCCCGGATCGCCCAGCCGCTCCCGCCTCACCATCGGCCCGGGTTAGGAGGGGGTCCAATCCTGTGTTCCCAGTCCCCCATAGTTGTCCTGATACCAGTCCAAGCACCATTCCCACAAGTTGCCGTGCATGTCATAGAATCCCCATGCGTTGGTTCGCAAGGTCGCGACAGGGTGGGTCTTACGGCCGGAATTCTTGCACCCCCTCCTACCCGGGACGATGCGAGGTGTCCGGACGTTGGGGTTGAAAAAACAGGGCAACTTTTTTGGCGTGGCGGCCTATGGTGGTGGTCGCTAACAAGCGCAAAACGTAGGAAACGGACGCAGTGCGCTCCTAAATGGGAGATTGCCCGGATAGGACCCAAAAGCCTATTCAATCGCCGCCAGAATAGTAAAGCAATAGTAAAGCAAAAGTTCCCCCGAAGGGGGGAGTCTTTGTAACTCGTTGAGGACGAACGTGGCTCGACCCAGATTTGAACTGGGGACACAAGGATTTTCAGTCCTCTGCTCTACCAACTGAGCTATCGAGCCATTTCGCCCACTGCGATTTTGCGGTCGACTGGCGACACGCAGAAATTGCGGGGGTGAAAGTAATACCTTTCCCGAAAAGAAACACAACTGGAAAATTGGGGGTTTTTCCTGCCTCTTTTCGGAAAAATGAAATGACGGGCTAGAGCGGTTTTACCGCAAAACGCTCGTAGTGCACTTCGCTATCCGGATCGTGCGCCTGAATGCCAAAGGTGCCGTCAGAAAGAATGCGACCGGGGCCTGCACCGGGTCCGCCTTCTGGCTCGGTGTAGTCAACGGTGGTTTCTCCATTGACCTTGATTATGATGCGCTTGCCTTTGACAGAAATATCGTAGTCAAACCATTCGCCGTCCGTGCTCGGAGCTGCGTCACGTTCTTCGTGCTCGCCGCCTTTGGGAGGATCCTGTCCTTCCTTGAGGACTATGATGTTTTTCACGGCGTAAAGACTTCCGGTCTTCTTGGGGTCTTTGTGTGTGGAGTTGACCTGGCACTCGTAGCCTTTGTTAGGCCACCCTTCGTCCTGGTACTCGGTGTGAAAGTAGACACCGCTGTTGGCGCCGGGAAATGTCTTGGCACGAACTTTCAGCTCAAAATCCTTGAATTTGCTACCGTTCACATCGCCGGAGTAGAAAAGGTGGCTCTTACCGCCTTTGACGATGAGGATACCATCCTTTACGGAAAAGGAATCCGGGTTTTCCTTTGAAATGCTCCAACCGTCGAGGTTTTCACCGTTGAAAAGTTCAACAAAGCCGTCGCCCTGCGCTTTATCGGCAGAGCCGGTATCTTCGTCGGAGTCAGGTGCCTTCTCGCAGGAAGTGAACGCAAAAGCAGCGGTCGCAATGAGTAGGGGAAAAAATGATTTCATAGGTAGGGAAGAGACTCGTTTCCGGACGCGTCTGCAAGGGCGAAATTGCGGCTGCGGCGGAGTGATCAGGATCACGAGTAAGAGCAGAATCAAGAATCGGCTGCTTCGCAGCGAAGTGAAAAATCCAGTTGCTTCCCGCACCTCCTCGTCCTTCTTATCCGCGAATGTCGGCTCCTCTTCTCAAGATCGGTCTCGCAGGCTTCGGCAACGTTGGGGCCGGGGTTTTCAAGAATATTGAAAAAAATCGTCACCTGCTTCAGGAACGAACGGGACAAGATATCGTGGTATCGAAAATTGCGGTTCGTGACGCATCGAAAGCACGAACGGTCGAGCTTCCGGCCGAACTGGTGACAACGAATCTCGACGATCTTGTGACAGATGATTCAATCGATATGGTCGTCGAGTTGATTGGTGGAATCGATCGTGCCTTTGAGCTGGTAAAAGCGGCGCTGGAGAATGGGAAAGCCGTCGTCACGGGGAATAAAGCCCTCCTCGCCGAGCGCGGACAGGAGCTTTTCGCAATAGCGGAAGCGAATGGACGACCCATCTACTACGAGGCGGCAGTGGCTGGCGGCATTCCGATCATCAAGACGGTTCAGGAATCTCTGATCGGAAACCATATCCAGTCGGTAGTGGGAATCATCAACGGTACTTGCAATTACATCCTCACCCGGATGACTGAAGCCGGGCTCGACTATCCAGAGGCACTGCAGGAAGCGATGAATCTAGGCTATGCGGAGGCCGATCCGACTCTCGATGTCAATGGTTGGGACGCAGCTCACAAGGCGGTCATTCTCGCGTCGCTCAGTTACGGATGCTGGGTCCCTTGTGACCAGATCAATGTCGAGGGCATTGAGCGCGTTCGCATTGAGGATATCGAATTTGCCCAGAAGCTCGGATATACGATCAAGTTGCTTGCGGTGATTCAACTGCACGAAAAATCCGGAGCGATCGAAGTCCGGGTGCAGCCCAGTTTGATTGGCGAGGATCACATTCTCGCCTCGGTGAAGGGCGTCTTTAACGCGATCCTCGTCCAGGGAGATGTCGTTGGCGAGACTCTGTTCTACGGATCCGGTGCTGGGCAGGACCCGACATCGAGTTCGGTAATTGCCGACATTGCGGATGCCGGAGAGAAAATTGAGGTGAAGGATGGATCGGGTTTTGTTACTCACGGCCTTTATGGCAAACCTTTGCCGATTGAGGAGACAGTTTCCAAGTATTACCTCCGCGTCGAGGCCGAGGATAGACCCGGCGTCCTCGCCAGGATCGCGACGGTTCTTGGTGAAAATGAGATTGGTATCCTTTCCGTGATCCAGCCGGAAGATCACGACGAAGAGACCGCTCCCATCGTTCTCATGCTTCACTATGCGCCTTTTGGTGTTGTCCGAAAGGCGATCGAAACGATTGGCACGATGGACTGCATTCGCGAAGAGCCGGTTTTGCTGCGGGTTGAGGATTTAGGATGAATATGGTGATTGGGTGCTTTGACCAATCCCTTTTGGAAAAAACGCTCTCTTTGCTCACCATTTTCGTTTTCAACTTCCAGAAACGACGTAGCTTTACGCATGCAATTTGTTTCTACCCGAGGGGGAACCGAGCCAGTAGGATTTCAGAAAGCGTTTGCGAGCGGTCTCGCGCCAGACGGGGGACTATACGTTCCGAAAAATCTTCCGCTTCTGCCGAGTGACCTGCTCATTGATGAGGCTTTGCCATACCCGGCTCTGGCCTGGGACATTCTCGGGCTTTTTGACGACGATCATGATACCGATCATCTCGTTGAGATAGTGGACAAGAGTTACGGCGACTTCAGCGACTCGATGAGCGCGCCGCTGACGCAGCTGGCGGAAAACCTGTTCATCCTCGAATTGTTTCATGGTCCGACCCTGGCGTTCAAAGACTTTGGGCTGCAGCTGGTAGGAAATCTTTTCGAAGACCAAATCGAGCGCACCGGCGAAACGATCAATGTGCTCGGTGCAACGTCCGGTGATACCGGATCGGCTGCGGTTCATGGTCTCGCGGGGCAAAAAGGAGTGAACGTTTTCATTCTTTATCCAAAGGGCCGGATCTCTGATCTGCAGGAGCGTCAGATGACATGCACGGGGGCAGAAAATATTTTTCCCATTCCCATTGAAGGAACCTTCGATGATGCGCAGGCGATCGTGAAAGAGCTGATGGGCGACCTTGAGGCAAAAGAAAAGCTCCGCCTCTCTGCCGTAAACTCGATCAATATAGTTCGGGTCCTTGCCCAGGCGGTTTACTATGTTCACGCCTATATGCAGCTTCCGCCCGATAGGCGAGATGACGTAAACTTTGTGGTTCCGACGGGAAACTTCGGCAACATCTTCGCTGGTTGGATGGTTCACCAGATGGGCTTGCCGGTTGATCGCTTTGTCGTTGCGACAAATCAAAACGACATTCTTTATCGTCTCTTCACCACGGGGAAATACGAGATCGAGGATGTTCATCCGAGCCAGGCACCAAGCATGGATATTCAAGTGGCTTCGAATTTCGAGCGATTTCTCTACTATCACAACGAGAAGAATGCCGATGCAACACTCGCGCAAATGGCACAGTTCATGAGTGAAGGCTCCATTGAGATTCCTAATTTCAACGCCAGCAACTTCTCTGCGACACACAGTTCCGATGAAGATATCATCGAGAACATCAAGCGGGTGAAAGAAGATTACGATTATGTGGTCGACCCCCACACTGCGTGCGGGTTTCAGGATATTGATCCTGACGTAACCACCATCGTTCTCGCGACGGCTCATCCTGCGAAATTTCCTAAAACGATCAAAAAAGCGATCGGAGAAGAAGTCACGGATGAGTCGCTGGAGCGGCTCAAAAAGAAAAAGAAGAAAACGTTTTCTGTCGATGCCAATGCAGCGGCGGTGAGAGAGTTTATCGAGAAGCACTCGGCATAAGCAAAACGCGTTCGAATTTCCGAGCGAGCCATGAGACGGCTGACCTTCGATGAATTTGTCGAAGAGCGTGGTTCTTTCGACGAAGCGGTGCGGCGTATGCCGGAGATTGCGACCTTCTGCTCCTGCTCACTGTGGCAGCTTGCAGCGCACACGACGATGCAGCGTCCGGAGCCGGAGGATGAATATTTCATCTTCGAAGATGAGGGGAATTGGGTCGTTTTTGCCGAGCGTGGTGGTCGCCGAGTTTTCTATCCCCTAGAGGCGGCGTGGATGTTTGGGTCGCCCTTGATCGGTGATCCGCTCCATGCATTGGATCTCCTGCGGCGTGCTTCGCAGGAACATCTCGAATCGCCGTATGGCTTCTGTTTCGGCGGTCTGCTTCGTGGAGGTAGATTGCATCGGACGATTCTCTCTCGGCAGGATGAGTGTCTCCAGTTCGAAGAATTCGATGCGACCGACTGCATGGAAATCGATCTGGCGGAGGGCGTCGAAGGTTGGCTCGAACGCAGATCGAAACGTTTTCGCAAAGCGGTGAGAAAGAGGAAGGTGCCAGACGACATTGAAATCATCGATGCGCAGGATATATCCGCCGAAGAGATCTTTGAGCGCATCGTCGCGATTCAGCAGGAGACCCACAAATGGCGCGAGGGATCGGATATCTTTCAAGGCGAATCCTATCGGCGCTTTTATCGAACTCTACTAGATCTGCTGCATCCCGGTGGCAACCATCGCGCTCTCTTTGCGCGCCGCGGTGACGAAGACCTTGCCTATATTTTTGGAGGCATCAGCGGCGGTATTTATCGGGGCTTCCAGATGAGCTACGTGGAAACGGTGAAGGAGTTGGAGCTGGGAAATATTCTCCAGGTGGAAAATCTTCGCCGACGTGCCGAAGAGGGGATCAAAAAGTATGATCTCGGGATGTATTCCGAATACAAAGAGCGCTGGGCGGATCGGCACGATGAGTATTGCGGAGTGTTCATGGTTTGGTGAGTTGCTTACCCGAAGCCCACAAAAAACGGCTACCGTGCAGGAAAAACTCGAAAGTTTTCCCTGCGCCGGAAGCCGTTAAAACTAGCAGGTGCTCCCCAAGAGGAGCACCCATTGAGGATCAGTTGCGAGGTCTCGCTTCGTTCACCTTGAGAGTCCGTCCGCCAAATTCGGCGCCGTCGATGTTTTCGATAGCTGACTCCATCGCTCCTGCCGAGTCCATTGTGACAAAGCCGAAACCGCGAGGGCGGCCCGTGTCACGGTCCGTGGGGAGATGAACATCAGTCACTTCACCGTGCTGACCAAAAAGGGTTTCAAGTTCTTCCTTTGTCGTATCAAACGACAGATTACCTACATACATTTTCATAACAATAGGGTTCGTGCTTTAGCGGTGCCCGAAGAAAAGATCTTCTACGAGCGGTTTTCAGAGAGCTTCGAAAACCGTAGTGGTTTGCTTGGCCTCACTTCAGACCTGTAAATTTGCCAAGCGGTGAACCGAATCACATACCGTTCACCAATTCTGGGGAATTGCCACCTCCCATTTGTGATTCTGAAATTGGCGCAGCTGCGAAATCAGCAGCACTTGCTGCCACCGCTATCTGGTGAGCAGCAGTCGCTCGCCTCCGTCGTGGCATCGTAGTCCTGGCCTTTGGTCTCTCTTGGATCGCGGATTCTCGTCACGGAGCAATCGAAAGGCTCAGCCTTGTCCTTGGGGACTTCAGTGTTCGGATCGACAAACTCGAACATGTCTTCATAGGCCTCTGACTTGTAGATGTTGTAAACTTTGTCGCAGACAGCGTAGCGCTTGCCCCGCTCCATCGCGTTCCCGTCGTCATCGAGAACTTTCTTGAATGGGCCTTTGTAAATGACTGCCTGATTTCGTTCGAGGCAGATGCCCTCCTTGCCTTTGTAGGCTTCGATTGTCATGCTGCGGAATTCGATCCCTTTGACGGTCTGCCATGGTTCTTCATCTAGCTTGAGAATTCGCACGCCGTAGAAGCCCGCGTCTTCGAATGCCTGGAGAAATTCGTCTTCGAGAAAGGCTCCCGAAATGCAGCCGCTCCAGAGTTCAGGATCGTCTTGCAGATCCTGCGGCACTTCTTCGTCGCAGACGATGTCAGAAATGACGGCCCGTCCACCCCGCTTGAGGACGCGATGGATCTCCTCAAACATCTGGCGGCGATTCTCTTTGCAAACCAGATTGAGTACGCAGTTGGAAACGACGATATCGATCGAGTCGCTTTCGATGAGCGGCTTTTTGACGCGAAGCTCTGCTGCCAACTCTTCGGCGGCGAGGAAGCTGTTGGCATCGTCGACAGGCGATTCCTGGAGGCGTTCTTCCAAAGCATTGAGATCGAGACCGAGATCCTGGATGCGGCCTTTTCGAAACTCCACGTTATCGTAGCCGACTCTTTCCGCCACAATCGGCTGATTGCGGTATGCGACTTCGAGCATGTCATCGGTCATGTCGACGCCGATGACCTTGCCTTCGGCTCCGACGATCTGGCTTGCGATAAAGCAAATCTTGCCTGTACCACTTCCGAGATCGAGAACGGTTTCTCCTTCCTTTACCCACCGGCTTGGGTCGCCGCAGCCGTAGTCGCGTTCGATCACTTCGTCTGGAATGATCTCAAGATACTTTGTATCGTATTCGACGGGACAGCAGAGCGCTTCCTGGCGTGCGTTGGCGCCTTCGGCGTAGCGATCTTTGACGACGGATTCGGTTTTCACAAGCGAAGGTGATGAGTCGGCAGGTGATAAAGAGATGGGGTCAGCAGAGTGATTGAGTGAGATTTTCTTTTCCATATCGGGAAAGTGTCAGGGGATCAGGAGAGCGAACCACCACAGGAGCTTCCGCTACCAGCGGTGCAACCAAAGCAATGGTTTCCGGTCAGGATCGGGTGCTTGGAAAAGGAGTTGAGATCAAGTTCCCATACCTTGACCGTTTTGTTGCCAGTTACGGGATTTTCGAGTGGGAGTTTGCTCATTTGGTTGAAGTCGCAGTCGTAGACTTCGCCATCCCAACTGACGTTGATCGTGTTGCGGCACATCAGGCCGTCGACCGTGCCGGGATTGAAATGTGTCCGCAGCAGTTGGAGATACTCCTGGAGTTCGCCGTTGCGCTTCAGGTAGGAAGCGAAGCGAGAGATCGGCATGTTCGCGATGCAGTAGAGCGAGTTGAAGTCGATGTCGAAATGCTTTTTCATCTCGCGCTTGTAATCAGCTTCGAGATCTGCTTGATCGGGTGGGAGGAAGGCTCCGTTCGGGTTGTAGACGAAGTTGAGAACCAGTCTTGGATCGTGTCCGTAGCCAAGTTCATTCAATTTTTGAAAGGCAGAGATGCTGCGATCAAAAACGCCGTCGCCGCGCTGCTGGTTCACATTATCGGGAGCGTAGCAAGGCATGCTTGCGATGATTTCGACTTCGTTTTCAGCGAGGAATTCAGGAACCCATTCGTATCCGGGCTCATCAATGATCGTGGCATTGAGCCGGTCCATAACGCGACGAGGTTGCGAAAAATTGCGAACCGTCGAAACGAGTCGCCGAAAGTCCGGAATCATTTCCGGAGTTCCTCCAGTCAAGTCGAGCGTTGGAATGTCAGTCCTCTCATACCATTCCAGAATCTGATCGACCGTTTCACCGGTCATGATTTCTTTCCGCTTTGGTCCGGCGTTCACATGACAGTGTACGCAGGTCAGATTGCAAAGCTTGCCTGTGTTGAGCTGAAGAATCTCTGCCTGTGCCCGGCGAAGCGGCGCGGCAGCAGTCTCAAGGGCGAGTTCAAAGTCGTTTTTCCATTCGGAAATTACCATGTGAAAATCTGGTGGGACGAAATGGTTTCGAGAAACTTACTCGGGAGTCTCGCAGACTCTCTGCTGGGAGCGAGAAAAATCGAGAGTGAAAAAGGAAAGCTTTTTCTTGGAAACACCGTCTCACTGGTTACGGTTCTCAGGTAATTGAGGCGCCGCCTCGTTTTCTCCATACATGGATTGCTCGCAACAGAATATTGCCGACTCGCTCGTGAAGTCCTATCACGAAATCGGAGGGATTAATCGCATCGACAGTGCCAACCTGCCGTCGAAGCGTACCGTCATTGCTGTATGCGAACGGCTCATGCAGTTGCTTTTCCCAGGATACCACGACGAGGAACCCATTCCCGCAGAAGAGTTGGAAATGATAACCGGAGAGCGCATCGCCACGCTCGTGGAATCACTGGAGGTCGAAGTGGCAAAAACGCTGCGTTTGCGCGATGACGAGACTGGAGACACTCATTCAGGACTCGCGAAACAGGCTCGTGATCTGGTGTGCGAATTTATTGGACACCTTCCCGAGTTGAGAAGGCTTTTGCAGACAGACGTAGAAGCAGCCTACGAGGGCGACCCTGCGGCAAAGAATTTTGACGAGATCATTCTGGCGTATCCGTGCATCGAAGCGATTGCGATTCAGCGGTGCGCGCACTGCCTGTATGAGAGCGATATTCCGTTGATTCCGCGAATTATGACGGAGTATGCCCATAGCCTGACTGGCATCGACATCCATCCTGGTGCGACGATTGGTGAGTATTTCTTCATCGACCACGGAACGGGAGTCGTTATAGGGGAGACCTGCGTTATCGGTGCCCACGTGAAGCTCTATCACGGCGTAACTCTCGGTGCTCGTAATTTTCCCAAGGACGAAAATGGTCGCATCGTGAAGGGTAATAAGCGTCATCCCAACGTCGAAGACAAGGTTGTGATCTATCCTCATGCTACCGTGCTCGGTGGGAGAACTACGATTGGCCACAGCACAACGGTCGGGGCGAACGTCTTCCTGCGTGAGAGCGTCCCGCCTGTGTCTTTTGTCACGACCGTCGGTGAGCAGCTCAATATTTTTAACAAGGAAACCGGAGAAGCGGTCGAGCCAATTGGCCCGGAAAAAGAGTAGATCATGGCAGAGCAGCTCGAGCTTTTCGGCAATGGCGACCTTCCTCCGTCTCATGAGTCAGAGGGGGAAAGTGCCGGAAAGAGCGAAGAGCCAGCCGAGCCACCTACACCTACTCCCGCTCATCATGCACGCAATGCCAAGCAATCGGAAGATCCACCAGAGGGCTGCGTATGGGTTACGGTCGGTTTTGACAAGGATCTCACCAGTCAGGCAGCTGAGCATGCCCTGCGTCTCGGGCTCGATGAATTGGCCAAGTCAGTCGAGGTGGTCTGGAACAAGCGGATGCGAACTGCCGCAGGTCGTGCCTTTTATCAGACGGGTAGAATCGAGCTGAATCCAAAGCTTCAGACACTGCCCGAGGAGCGGCGGGATCAGGAGATTCGGCAGACTTTTCTTCACGAGATGGCGCATCTCGTCTCCTTCGGCCGCAACAAGGGGAAGCGGATTCAGCCCCATGGCCCGGAATGGAAAATGGCCTGCGCAGATCTCGGAATTCACGGAGAAGATCGTTGTCACGATCTGAATTTTCAGCCGAGACGACAAAAGCGGAAATACGCATACGTATGTCCTGTCTGCGAAACAGAGGTCAAACGTGTGCGCAGGTTGACAAGAAAAGTGGCCTGCTTCGTATGCTGCAAAAAACACGCCAGTGGAAAATTCGATTCCCGTTTTGTCTTGCGGGAGTGGAAGCTGGAGTAGGTCAGTGGTCAGTGGTCAGTGGTCAGTGGTCAGTGGTCAGTGGTCAGTGGTCAGTGGTCAGTGGTCAGTGGTCAGTGGTCAGTGGTCAGTGGGCTTTTCTTCTCCAAGATCCAAGATCCAAGATCCCGGCCGCAGCGCGGAAAAACTAACCCTATTGACTGGCATCCCTGATCCTATTGGGTCGATGACCTGACCCTATTCGATGATACGTAATCAGCAGGCAGATTCGTCTTTGCTTCCCTTTTCGATTCGCTACCGTAGCGATCATGAAACCCATACTTCTTGCGTCGCTTATACTGGCCTCTGTCTTTTCCCTTTCCGCTGATGATGGCTGGGTCGATTTTTTCGGGGATGACTCCACAGATGGCTGGACGCCTCGGGCCGAAGTGGAAACTTTCGAAGTGAAGGACGGCGTCGTCCATCTTCTCGCCACGAACAATGTCTGGGTCGTTTCCGATATCGAGATGAGTGACTTCGAACTGACCGCCGAGATCATGCTCCCGGCCGATGCGGCTGAGAAAAAGCTTAACTCCGGCCTCGCTTTTCGACTTGTTGGCGAAGAGGGCAAGCCGAAGGGATACCAGTGCGAGGTGGAAGCTCCCTCACCTGGGCAGAACGGTGGTGTCTATGGAATTGGCATGGGTGGTTGGCTTTATCCGAAGAAAGAAGAGCAATCGGCCTTTTCGCAGTCGATAGAAGGCATCATCAAGGATGGGGAGTGGAACAGCTATCGGGTGGTCTGTCAGGGTCCGGAAATCGAGACCTTTGTGAATGGTAAAACCATTTCGAAAATCGAGGATTCGCAGTCGCTGAAAGGATACTTTGGCATTCAGCATCATGGCAAAGGCGGAACCATAAAATTCCGAAATGTCCGGGCGAGGGAACTTCCGTCACCGAGTCCTGCCGCCAGCAACTCTGAGCGACCCAATATTCTCTGGATCACTGCCGAGGACATGAGCCCGACGCTTGGATGCTATGGCGACGAGTATGCGACAACGCCCAATCTCGACGCTTTTGCGAAGGAGTCAGTGCGCTACACCAATGCTTTTTCGGCAGCGCCGGTTTGCTCTCCTTCTCGCTCGACACTGATTACCGGGATGTGGGCACCAAGCCTTGGGACAAGCCAGATGCGGTCCGGCTTTCCTTTGCCTGGCGAGGTCAAAGGCTTCCCTTCTTATCTTCGCGATTCAGGATACTTCACGACAAACAATGTAAAGACAGACTACAACACGATTCACGCGCAGCGGCTCATCGAGGAGTCCTGGGATGAAAGCAGCGCGATCGCCCACTGGCGATCGGAGGGGCGAAAAGACGGACAGGCATTCTTTTCCGTCTTTAACCACATGGTTTCGCATCAGTCGCGGACGATGGTCTGGCCCTACGAGGCATTTCAAGAGCACGTGCAGTCCGATCTGTCGGCGAAAGAGCTTCACGATCCTGACAAAGCGCCCATTCCTCCCTATTATCCGGACACCGAAACCGTTCGTAAAACCGTCGCACGTTTTTACGACTGCGTGACTGTGATGGACAAGCAGGTCGGACATCTTCTCGAACAGTTGGAAGAGGATGGACTCGCCGAGAATACGATCGTTTTCTTCTACTCCGATCACGGCTCGGGAATGCCGCGGCACAAGCGCCTGCTCCACGACTCGGGGATGCACGTACCGTTGATAATCCGTTTCCCGGAAAAGTGGAAGCACCTAGCACCAGCAAGACCGGGCGAGACCGTGGATCGGCTTGTCACCTTCGTCGACTATCCGAAAACAGTGCTTTCGATGTTGGGTCTTGATGTTCCCGATTACATGCAGGGCGACGTTTTTCTCGGCGAAGACACAGTGGAAGAGCCGGAGTTCGTCTACGGATTCCGCGATCGTGTCGATGAGGTTTTTGACGCATCCCGCTCGGTTCGGACGAAGGAATATTTATACATCCGAAACTACTATCCGCATTTGTCATGGAATCCTCCCAGTGTCTTTTCTGATCTCGGAGAGATCCGTCGCGACATCACAAAATACGCTGCAGAAAACGGAGAGAAAATGACCGACGCGCAACGTCACTACGCGGGCCCAACTCGACCGCCCGAAGAATTTTATAATGTGGAGGCAGATCCGCAGAATGTGAAAAATCTCGCGGTAGGCGATGTGCCTGACGAAATCCAGAAAGAGATCGACCGGCATCGCGAATTGTTTTGCAAGAAGCGGATGAAGATCCTCGACCTGGGAGTCATCCCGGAAACTGTCATGGCCAATTTTCTCGACGAGGAAAGGGAACCGATGCGATCGATCATGGAAGGGAAGTCCGATCACCAACCTAACCTGAAGGCGGCGTGGGCGGCTGCGGATCTGGTGGGGCTGGGAACGAAAGAGCAATTGATGGATGCACTCGATTCCGGCGAAGATTATGTGCGTTTCTGGGCCGTGATCGGATTGCGAAATCTCGCCCCCAACGATGCCGGACTGTTGGAAGAGCTCTTCGATACGATGGATGATATCTCGCCGGCAGTGAGAATCGAGATGGCATTCTGGATGGCCGAAGCTTCGGAACAGCATCGTATGGCAGCCTTGCGGGTTCTCGGAAGGGAATTGGAGAACCCGGACTGGTGGACAGCTTTGCGAGCCTGTCGTTCTTTTGAGTTGTTGGGAGAAAAAGCGCGACCCATGCTTCCCTTCCTGAAGCGGGTGTATCGAAAGACAAGAAACACGCCGGGAGATCAGAATTTCTTTCTCGCGTTTTCATCCGGTGCCTTTCTCGACAAGCTCGGGGAGAAAACCCAGCCATGGGACTTTACGCCGAAGGCGGGAAGTTTTTCTGCGGATCCGCCCCCGAAGAAAGAGGAGTAGGCCCGCTACTACAAGGCTTCGCAAAAAAACAGCCGGACAGGTAACCTGATTCGGTGACCCTTGCCGGCTGCTTTCTCGAAAGAGGCGCCCTTGGCTGCGCTTCTTTTTCGGATTCCCCTGATTGATTGCTGTTTCTTGTGGAGTTTTTTTTGCGGTTTTCTTGCGGAGTTTGAAAATGTCACTCTCCACGCGGTTCAATTATGGAATCGACGAGCGGTCTGCCGTGATTGAGAAAATTCGACTTTTTTCACAATCGTGCGGTTTCTGGTCTGGAATCCTTTACACCCTCGCCAAATTCCCTACGGTTCCCAACCAATGCCTACACGACAAAAATGGATTGTGGCTCCTTCGCCGGCCCCGGATCTCATCCAACAATTTGCAGAGGATCTGTCGCTATCTCCCGTTGTCGTTGGTCTGGCAATGCAGCGTGGGTTTGTAGAGCACGAAACGCTCGAGAAATTTTTCTATCCGCGCCTCAGTGATCTTGGGAATCCGTTTTCTCTGCCCGGGGTGACCAAGGCGGTCGAGCGAATCTTCCAGGCTGCAGATGACGGGGAACGCGTCGTTCTGTTTGGGGATTACGATGTCGATGGCGTCAGTTCGATTGCTTTGCTTGATTCGATTCTTTCCGCCTACGGGATTGAAACAAAACGCTTCGTTCCTACGCGTCTCGAAGAGGGATACGGGCTTAGCCAGAAGGGAATTGAGAATGCGATTTTCGAATTTGATCCCGCTCTCTTAATTGCCGGAGATTGCGGCACCAACTCTCGGGATGAGGCACAGACGCTGAAGGAGCGCGGAATCGATCTCATCATCCTCGATCACCACGAACCATCTTCCGAAGGAACGGCGGAGTGCGTTTCACTGGTAAACCCCAAGCTGGGCGACGACTTCCACTACCTCTGCACCGCCGGAGTGGTATTCAAAATCGCGCACGCTCTGTTGAAGACACGACCGCTCTCCGAGTTCGATCTAAAGGATTACATGGATCTGGTCGCGCTCGGGACTATCGCCGATATTGTCCCGCTCGAGGAGGAGAATCGAATATTTGCCCGTCGCGGATTGGCTCAGCTCGATCACACGATTCATCCGGGGATCAAAGCCCTCAAGGAAATCGCCGGTGTGAAATCGCCGGCACGATCCAATGATGTGGGATTCAAGCTGGGACCCCGATTGAATGCTGCCGGACGCCTAGATACTGCAGCGACCTCGCTTAACCTATTGCTTTGTCAGGATCCGGGAGAGTCGCGGACCCTTGCCGAGTCCCTCGATCAGCAGAATCGCGATCGGCAGGAACTGGAGCTTCGGACGCGGGAGGAAGCCGAGAAAATGATCGAGGCTCTCACTCCGGATCAGCGCGAACATGGCATCGTCGTCGGTGCGCGAGATTGGCATCCGGGGGTGGTCGGAATTGTTGCCTCGCGAATCTCGAAGCGCTATCACCGACCCACTTTCATCGTCGGCATCGACGAAAACGGCTTGGGGAAAGGAAGCGGCCGTAGCATCGAAGGCGTATCACTCGTCCGCGCTCTCGAAGCATCGAACGAAGTGATCGAAGCAGGCGGCGGTCACGAAATGGCCGCCGGGGTGAGCGTTCGTGAAGAAAATCTCGATGCTTTTCGTGAGTCATTCATCCGGGATGTGAAGGATCAAATCGAGGGCGACACGCTGACGCCAAAACTCTACATCGATGCCGAGATCCCATTTTCCCAGCTATCACTCGAGCTTCTCGAAAGCTACGAACTGCTTCGTCCCTTCGGAGCCGGGAACCCACAGCCGCTCTTCATGTCTTCGGGGATCGAGATCAGCGGCAAACCACGAGTTATCAAGAACAAGCATCTCAAATTCTCGTTTCGTCAGGAAGGTTGCGAGCAGGAGGGGATTTACTTCAACTCCGCCGGCCTCGATCTGCCACCCCCCCCCTGGGACATCGCGTTCACGATCGACCGCAACGAATGGCGCGGTATGGTGAAACTGAATATGGTCGTGCAGGCGGTGCGGAGGGCTGGATGAGGTTGGTCAAGGAATGGCGATTGATTTTGAGAAGCTCTGGAAGTTGGTAGTCAATGCTCCCAACAACCGGAGCGGGCACACTATTCATGGTCCCGATCATTGGCTGCGAGTGGAGCGAAACGAATGTATTCTCGCGAATCGAACTTGCCCCTCTGCGCCTGCACTTGGCACACTGACGGGCTTCACCATGATGATGCGACGATCGGAATCTGTTGGGATGCTGACCGATTGAATATTGAGGGGGCTGGAGTCATACCCAATGCTAAGTTTATGAGCACAGATTCTGGGCGTGAAATCGGTAACCACGGTAGTCAAGCCCTCGCTGGATTTTGCGAAACCGCATATCGCGGACCCGGAAAAACATCACGTTCGAACAAGGGAATTCACAGATTGGTAATCCAGTGGGTTCACCGCTTCTTAAGCACCTTCTCCAGCACCTCATCCACCGTGCCCACCGGAATAATCGTCAGCTTCTTCTTCGCGCTCTCCGGAATGTCGGGAACGTCTTTTTCGTTCATCTCGGGTATGAGAATGGTTTTGATGCCGGCTTGAACGGCGCCGATCGCTTTCTCCTTCAAGCCGCCGATGGGCAGGACAGTGCCGCGAAGGTTGATCTCGCCGGTCATGGCAACGTCTTTATCGACGCGCTTTCCGGTGAAGAGAGAGGCGAGAGCAGTGTGCATTGCAGCGCCGGCTGATGGGCCGTCTTTGGGAACGGCGCCGGCGGGAACGTGGACGTGGATGTCGTATTTTTTGAAATCTTCGGGATCAATCCCGAGATCTTCGGCCCGGTTACGAACGAGGCTCCACGCTGCCTGCATCGATTCTTTCATGACGTCGCCAATCTGGCCGGTCAGTTTGATGTTCCCGTTTCCGGCATAGCGAAGGGCCTCGATATTGAGCACTTCTCCGCCGACGGTGGTGTAGGCGAGTCCGTTGACGACGCCGGGTCGACTGATTCGCATCTTCGTTTCGCGAGCGTAGCGTGGCGGACCGAGGACTTCTTCGACGTATTCGGGCGTAATCTTGACCTCCGTTTTGGCATGGAGCGCGACTTTTGCGGCAACGGAGCGGCAGACGCTGCCAATTTCTCTTTCGAGATTTCGGACGCCGGCTTCGCGTGTGTAATCTTCGATGACCTTGCGTAGTGCGATCCTGCCCCAGCGACACTGCTTTACTTTGAGACCATTTTCCTTGAGCTGGCGTTTCACGAGGTAGCGGCTCGCGATCTCGAGCTTTTCTTCCTCGGTATAGCCGGGAAGATGGATCACTTCCATGCGGTCCCTCAGGGGGGCGGGAATCGGATAGATGGTGTTCGCGGTGGAAATGAAAATTACTTGGCTGAGGTCAAAAGGCACGTCGAGATAGCGATCGACGAACTCGTGGTTCTGCCGCGGATCAAGCACCTCGAGAAGGGCACTCGCAGGATCACCCCGGAAGTCGTTTCCGATCTTGTCGACTTCGTCAAGCATGATGACGGGGTTTCTCGTGCCGACTCGTCGGATTTCCTGGATGAGTCGTCCCGGCATGGATCCGATGTAGGTGCGTCGGTGGCCACGAATTTCCGCTTCGTCGCGAATGCCGCCGACACTGATACGCGCAAACTCGCGACCCAGGGCATCGGCAATCGACTGTCCGAGGCTGGTTTTTCCCACTCCGGGAGGTCCCAGTAAACAAAGAATGGGGCCGCGCCCATCCGGGTTCAATTTTCTCACGGCAAGATATTCAATGAGGCGTTTTTTCACCTTTTCCAATCCGTAGTGATCGCGATCGAGTGTCTCCTGGGCAAGGCTGAGGTCATCGTGATCCTCGCTGAGTTTGTTCCACGGCAATTCAGCAACAGTTTCGAGGTAGCTGACGATAACGGAGTGCTCCGGGCTCGCTGCAGGGATGATATCGAGCCGCTTCAATTCGCGCTCGGCTGCTTCCATTATCTCCTCGGGTAAATCGGCTGCTTCGAGGCGCTCGCGCAGGTCATCACTTTGTTCTTCGGTGCCATCGCCTTCACCGAGTTCACGCTGGATTGCCCGCAGTTGCTCCCGGAGATAGGCACGACGTTGGGCGTCGGAAAATTCATCTTCGACATCGTCACGGAGCTTTTGCTGGAGCTCGGCGATGTGCAGCTGGTTGTTGAGGATGTGCTGAACCGTATCCGCTCGTTTTGATACGCGTGTCTCTTCTAGCAGAGATTGCTTTTGCGAGAGGTCGAGACTGAGATTGGTTGCGAGGAAGTCCGTGAGGATAGAAGGGGAATCGATTCCGTTGAGAGCCTGGGTTGCTTCGTCCGGAATGTTGGGATTCGTCTCGATGAACTTCTGCGCTGACTCGCGCAAATTGCGAAGGGTCGCCTTCCAGACGTCTCCGTCTTTTGGGAATTTGTTCTCCAGAATTTCGAATTCGGCCCGGAGATACGGCTCGGAACTCACGAACTTGGTGAGCTTGATTCGCTCGACGACCTGGATCAGAACGAGGATGTCGCCATCGTCCTGCTTCATCATGCGAAGCACGTTCCCGAGAACGCCCACCTTGTGGATCTGCTTCGGTCCGGGCACATCGACTTCAGAGTCGTGTTGTGTCGAAAGTCCAAGAAGGCGGCCAGTCGGCAACAACTCTTCCAGCAGCTGTTGGCTGGCGGCCCGCTCGACCGTCAGTGGAGCCACGGTACCGGGAAAAAGGACAACGCCGCGCAAGGGCATCACCGGGATGATGTCAGGCAGGTCGCTGCGCCATTCGGGCATTTCGGCGTCAGGTTGGCTCGTCGAGATTTCGATGATCTCGCCGGAGCTTTCGTTCAACATTTGTTCAAAGTCTTCCATGGAAGGGAAAAGGGGAGGGGTAGGGAGAAAGAAGGGGAGGGGTGGGAGGGGAAAGTTCGAGGACTGGAGGAGTAAAAAACTCTCAGTCTTCGACTATGGGAAGAACGATCCAGAGGAGGCCGTTTTCCTGACGGGCGCTGACACGGTCGCGGTCGACTTCGACCGGCAGGACTATTTCACGCCCGAAGTGACCGCTTTCGATTTCCATCGCGAGCACCTGTCGACATTGACTGGATGTGTCACGGGTTGGCAGAGGTGGCCTCCGGTTTCCGGCGATGCGAAGCCGGTCGGGTAAAACGTCGATCTCGATGTCCGCTTTCTCGACCCCAGCGAGGTCAGCCCAGATCTCGATACGATCGTCGTATCGATAGACGTTGATCTCCGGAGCCCAACCTTGTGTCGATTGGAACTGGGAAAAGTGCAACTTGCTGAGATCATGAGCGACGTCGCCGGTGCGACCGATCATGCGAGTGAGACGAACTTTTCGCGACATGGCAAAGAAGCCTAGAGGGGAATTTGCGGGAATGCAACGTCACAAGGAATCACGATGAGTCCGGCGCATTGAAGTGACTCCCCTGGAGTGGGTTTTTCTTGGTTCAATTCTTCAGACGTGACAATCTTGCATGGTCTTACATGAATCGATTCCCTCTCCTACTATCTATTGCGTGCGTTTATCTGTCTTCTCCTTCCCCGGCACAGGACAAATTGAATTTCGTTTTCTTTCTCGCTGACGACCTCGGTTACAATGATGTCGGCTTCAACAATCGAGAAACCTTTTACGAAACTCCGAACCTCGATGCTCTTGCTGCGAGCGGAATGGCCTTCACAGATTTTTACGCGGCCAGCCAGGTATGCTCTCCGACACGCGCCAGCATTTTCACAGGTAAATATCCAGCGCGCACCAACACGACGAACTATTTCTCCGGCCGGAGAAATGGGCAGTTCGGCGCCGCTGATTTTGAAAACGTGATGGCCTTGGAGGAGGTTACTCTCGCCGAGGCGCTCAAGGAAAACGGCTACCAGACCTTCTTTGCCGGAAAGTGGCATCTCGGTGGGAATGGCCACCTTCCAACCGATCAGGGATTCGATATCAACAAAGGCGGAGGATCCAATGGATTGCCTCGTAGCTACTTTTCTCCCTACAAAAATGTAGAGAACCTAACCGCAGGACCGGATGGGGAATTTCTGACCGGACGCCTCGCCTCGGAGTCGATAGACTTTCTGGGTCAGGCTGCGAAAACACCGGACCCTTTTCTTCTCTACCTTTCGTTTTACAGTGTCCACACGCCACTTCAGGCACCGAAGCATCTCGTTGAAAAGTACGAGGCGAAAGCAAAGAAGATGAACATCGCCGGTGAAGACGGCAGCTTCGATGTCGGAGGGGAACGGCAAGTTTGGCGCGATGCGAAGGATCAGCGAAAAGTGCGAATCAGGCAGGACCATGCCGTATACGCGGCAATGGTGGAAAGTCTCGATACTGCCATTGGTCGTGTTCTCCAAAAACTCGAACAATTGAATCTGCGGGACAATACCGCGATCATCTTTATGTCTGACAATGGGGGGCTTTCTACCTCGGAAGGGCATCCTACATCGAATCTTCCTCTGCGCGGAGGAAAAGGTTGGATGTATGAAGGTGGAATCCGTGAGCCAGTCGTCGTGAGGTGGCCGGGGGTAACTGCCCCCGGAACTCGATGCTCAATGCCTTCGGTGAGTACGGATTTCTATCCGACTATTTTGGAAATGGCGGGTCTCGAAGCAAAACCGGATCAGCACGTCGACGGCGTCAGCATTGTGCCGCTGCTGCGAAACCCTTTCGCGAAATTCGACCGAGGACCGATTTTCTTTCACTATCCTCACTATGCCAATCAGGGTGGTTTCCCGGCAAGCGCAGTTCGCAAAGGCGACTACAAACTGATCCAGGATCTCGAAGACGGAGCCTACGAACTGTATCAACTCTCTACCGATCTAGGAGAGCACAACAATCTCGAGCAACTCGAAGCTGATCTGGCCAAAGAAATGGCAGCAGAACTCGATGCGTGGAGAAAAGAGGTTGATGCCAAGCCGTTGACCAAGCACCCGAAAACCGGAGCGGTCCCGCCGAAACTCTGGTGAGATTCAGAAGTAAGAAGTCATGCGAATTTTTATTTTATTTATTCTAACAGTCTTATTGGCTGGTGAAGCAACTGCAGAGACGCGGTATACCGAAGCGGTGACGCTTCACGACTATCATCCTTTTCGTGCAGTTGAATCCGCCGAAGCCTGGGATGCCCGCCAAAAGGAAATTCGGCTGCGAACTCAGCTCGCTTGCGGGCTTTATCCATTTCCGGAAAAAACGCCTCTGAATGCGAAGCGATTTGGTGCTGTCGAAGGAGACGGCTTTACCGTCGAGCGCGTCTATTTCGAAAGTTTTCCCGGGCACTATGTCACGGGCAGTCTATTCACTCCGAGTGGAGAGACGGAAAAGCTTGGGCTGGTTGATGGGAAACGCCCCGCTTTCCTCTGCCCCCACGGTCATTGGGAAGACGGCCGACTTTACGACGCGCAGGAAGCAAGCGGCCACAAATCAGTAAAATATCAGATCGCTAATGGAGGCGAGCGTTTTGAGGCTGCTGCGAGAAATCCCATCGTAGCTCGATGTGTTCAGCTCGCACGGATGGGTTGCGTTGCCTTCGCCTACGATATGCTCGGAGGGGGGGATTCCATTCAGTTCGTCGAACATCGCAGGGGCCCTCGTCCAGGAATGAACGGGACTAAACCGGGCGAGTTTGGTTTTGTCAGTCCTGCCGCGACCCTTCGGCTGCAGACCAACTTTGGCCTTCAGTCGTGGAACAGTGTCAGAGCACTCGATTACCTTCTCACCCTTGACGGTATCGATGAAACCCGCCTCGGAGTGACCGGGGCCAGCGGAGGGGGAACCCAGACAATGATCTCTGCCGCGATTGACGACAGGATCGATGCTGCTTTCCCCTGCGTCATGCCTTCCACTGCGATGCAGGGAGGTTGTACGTGCGAAAATACCCATTACCTCCGCATCGGACAGGGCAACATGGACCTTGCCGCAGCTCTTGCTCCGAAGCCGCTCGGCATGACAGCAGCTGACGACTGGACCATCGAGCTGGAGACGAAGGGCCACCCTGATCTCGTTGATTTATACAAGAAACTGAATGCTCCAAAGAACTACGAGGCGCATTTCGACATTCACTTCAAACACAACTACAACCACGTTTCGCGGAGCAATCTGTATTCCTTCGTAAACCGACATTTCAAGATCGGTCTGGAAGAGCCAGTCCTGGAGCGTGATTTCAAACACCTCGGTCGCAAAGAACTTGCGATCTGGTCCGTTGCTGTTGCTGGCGAGCCGAAGCCGGAAGGTTACCTAGTTGGTAACGAGCACGAGAAGATGCTGAATCAAGTCTGGGCCAATGACTCCGCGAAGACGCTCGATGCCGCAATGAAGAAAGGCGATCTCACCTGGCTCAGCGATGCTTGGAGCACGATTCTCCGCGCCGACGACGTTCGCGATACAAAAGCGACTTTCGAAATGGGAGATAAATCTGCTGGCGAGGGAGTCGTGACAATGGATGGAACAGTGACTGGGAGCTCTTCTCCGTTTGCTGCCTCCTTTTCCCATCCCTCCGATTGGAATGGCGAGGTTTACATCGTTCTCGGTGATAAGCCTGCTCAGGCCGAAGGCAAAGCCAGCGTCGTGAATCCGAGCCTTTATGGGCAGGATGACGAAAAAGCCCGGAATACTCCCATGACATACTCAGGGAAGAAAGATGTCGCGGCTGACAGCTGGCAACGATCTCCGGTCTATTTTTACGGCTATAATGATTCCGTGTTCGTTCGACGTGTCCACGACCTCGTTTCCACGGTTGCTATGATCCGCCAGCATCCAAAGTGGGAGGCAAAAAAGGTCGCTGTAAAAGCGGACGGCCCACTCTCCGCCGTTGCCTACGCTGCCAAGTTCATCCTCGGGGATCAAATTGACGAGCTCGATGTCGACTCAGGAGATTTTTCCTTTTCCAAAGTATCCGACAACTGGAGCGATGACATGGTCCCCGGAGCGGTGAAATACGGTGATATCGCCGCGCTGCGCGCGCTGGCTGGGGAGTGAAGCCCAAAAGGGTTAGGTGCTCGACAATGCCCTGTTGGTTTAGCGATTGGGCCCCTTTTACAAAGTGGTGACACGGCTGTGATGTGAGTCGTCAGAAACGAAGTGACAGAAGAACTTTTGAATCACTGTAAAAACCAGATTCAATCAGTTTATTCTGTGAACCTTTTCTAAAAATTTGGTCCAATAATTCCATTTCTCAAAATTTTACAGGAAAATCCCCTTGCGGGAGCGGAATCTCCCACTATATTCCCGCCCCTCTCCCGGCACAGGTGCCAATCGGGAGAGGTTTTTTGGCTTGTTTCGTTACGTCGTTCCGGAGCAGTCCACAAATTCCGATTCCGATCTGACTCAGATCATTCTCGAAAGCAAAATTGGTGCCAACACTTTTACAACTGACGGAAACGTTATGCCCACTATCAACCAACTCGTTCGCAAGGGAAGAAAGGACAAACCTGTAAAGTCCAAGTCTCCCGCCCTCGATGAATGCCCGCAACGCCGGGGTGTTTGTCTGCAGGTATACACGCGGACGCCGAAGAAGCCGAACTCCGCGCTTCGTAAGGTTGCCAAAGTGCGCTTGACCAACGGTCAGGAAGTCATCGCCTACATCGGAGGTGAGGGCCACAATTTGCAAGAGCACTCTATCGTCCTCGTTCGAGGCGGTCGTGTGAAAGACTTGCCGGGTGTCCGTTATCACATCGTTCGCGGTGCGCTGGACACCCTAGGTGTCGATGGTCGTAAACAAGCCCGTTCCAAATACGGTGCAAAAAGGCCGAAGGAGTAGTGATTCGAGCCTCGCTCCAATCACTTCTCCGGCGATACGAATGTTTTAGCAACTGACTGAGATAATCCTATGTCCCGAAGAAAAAGAACCTATTCCAAGCCTGAGCGGCGTGACGCCCGCTACGACAGCCCGCTGGTCGCGAAGCTGGTCTCGAAGGTGATGCATCAAGGTAAGCGAGCTCTTTCCGAGCGTATTGTCTATGCAGCAATCGACCGCGCCAACGAAGGCGGTGAGTCTGTTGACCCAATCGAGGTTCTCAATCGCGCGATCGAGAATGCGAAGCCGCGTGTCGAAGTGAAGAGTCGTCGTGTTGGCGGTGCAACCTACCAGGTGCCTCTCGAGGTATCTCTTGATCGCCAGGAGTCGCTTGCCATGCGCTGGATCGTGAATGCAGCTCGCAGCAAGCGGGGCACTCCGATGCACGTAGCTTTGGCTAACGAAATTAAGGACGCCAGCACCAATCAGGGTGTGGTGATCCGTAAGCGGGACGAGACTCACAAGATGGCGCAGGCCAACCGTGCTTTCGCTCATTTCCGCTGGTAAATCTTTTTCGTTTTTCGCCTTTTCCCTTTTGTAATTCTTGCCCGACTTCGTCGTGACAGTGTCCCTACAGTCGGTCCTTCCTTTGACTCGAATGAGTGCTGGTCCAAATCCTCCTGATCGTGCGTTTCCGCTTGAGCGGACTCGTAACATTGGGATTGCGGCCCACATCGATGCTGGGAAGACCACGCTGACGGAGCGAATTTTGTTCTATACCGGCATGATCCATCGCATCGGCGAGGTTCATGACGGTGCTGCTACGACGGACTGGATGGAGCAGGAGAGGGATCGTGGCATCACGATTACTTCTGCGGCTGTCACTTGCGAGTGGAAGCAGTTGGAGGAAGGGGGAGTTCACAAAACCTACACGGGTGATACGCAGCGGATCAACATCATTGATACGCCCGGTCACGTTGACTTCACTGCTGAGGTTGAGCGCTCCCTGCGAGTTCTTGATGGCGCGGTGGTTGTCTTCTGTGGTGTTGCCGGAGTGCAGCCGCAGTCCGAGACGGTCTGGCGCCAGGCAAGTAAGTATCAGGTTCCTCGAATTGTTTTCGTGAACAAGATGGATCGCGTCGGAGCGGATTTCGATGCGGTCGTCGAAGATGTTCGGGAAAAGCTGGGCGCGAATGCTCATCCGATTCTCATCCCGATTGGTGCTGAGGAAGACCTGAGGGGCCAGATCGATGTGATTAACGGGAAGGCGATCCTGTATTCTGATGACGATTTGCTCGGCTCGACTTACGAGGTGGCTGAGCTCTCGGAGGAACAGAAGCTGATAGCGGATGCGGCTCGCGATTCGCTCATTGAGGCGCTGGTTGATGCGGACGAAGAGATTGGCCTGAAGTTTCTCGACGAGGAGGAGATCACCAATGCGGATATCAAGGAGGCATTGCGTCGTGCGACGGTTTCCAACAAGATTGTCCCGGTGGTTGGTGGTTCTGCTTTTAAGAATAAGGGTGTTCAGTATCTGCTCGACGCAGTGGTGGATTACCTGCCAAGCCCTCTCGAAGTGGTTCCAGCTCAAGGTACGCAGATCGATGATGAGTCTGCTCTTGTCGAGGCTCCGGCTGACGACAATGGCAAGTTTTGTGCGCTCGCATTCAAACTTTGGTCCGATAAGTATGTTGGAAAGCTTGTCTTTATCCGAGTTTACTCCGGCACAGTTTCCAAAGGTGATCAGGTTTTTAATTCCCGCACGGGTCGCAAGGAGCGGATTGGTCGCTTGATTCAGATTCAGTCAAACGATCACAAGGATATCGAAACCTGCTACGCTGGTGACATTGCTGCGATCGTTGGTCCCAAAAATGTTCGCACCGGTGATACGCTTCACGCGGAGAAATTCGACATCATGTTGGAGCCGCCGGCGTTTCCGGATCCAGTTATCTCCATGGCGGTTGAGCCGAAGACGACTGCTGATTCCGAGAGGTTGGCTGACGCATTGAGCCGTCTTGCAGAGGAGGATCCGACCTTTGTGGTTTCGACCGACGAGGAGACTGGCCAGACGATCATTGCCGGAATGGGCGAGCTTCACCTGGAGATTATTCAGTCTAGGCTTGAGGCGGAGTATTCCGTCAAGACCAACGCGGGAAAGCCTCAGATTGCTTACCGCGAGACGATCACTTCGGGTGCTTCCGGCGAATACAAGTTGGTGAAGCAGACCGGTGGAAAAGGCCAGTATGGTCACGTCATTCTCAAGGCTGCACCAAGTGCGCGCGGCAAAGGTTTTACTTTCAACAACCGCATTGTTGGTGGCGAGATTCCGAAGGAGTTTTTCAAAGCTGTCGAGACCGGTATTCGCGAGTCGCTCAATAATGGAGTGATCATGGGTTATCCGGTTGTGGACGTTCACGTCGACCTCATTGGTGGATCGAGCCACGATGTCGATTCGAATGAGCAGGCTTTCAAAATCGCGGCCATTCTTGCGATGCGTGATGCCTTTCAGGATGGTGGATCGATTCTTCTTGAGCCGGTTATGCTGGTGAATGTTGATGTACCTGACGAGTATCAGGGCGACATCATTGGAGATCTCAATCGTCGCCGAGGGCGAATTTTAGAGATCGATTCCCGCAATGGGCTCAGTCAGATTCGATCCGAAGTTCCCCTCGCGGAAATGTTTGGATATGCCACTGATATGCGCAGCCTATCGAAGGGCCGGGCGAGCTTCTCGATGGAGCCGCTCCAATTCGAAGAGGTTCCCGCTGCCATCGTAACGCAAATGAACGAGCAGTATGTCTAAGGGCATAGATCTCAAAAACGAAATTTTTAGAAACGACTTAAACCTTTAATCGGAATAACTGACATGCAGGGACAAAGTATTAGAATACGGCTGCGGGCCTATGATTCCCGACTTCTCGATAAGTCGACCGTGGATATTGTAGAAACCGCAAAGCGCACAGGGGCTCGTGTTTCCGGGCCGATCCCGCTGCCTACACGCATCGAGAAGTTCAGCGTGAACCGTTCGCCTCACGTAAATAAGAAGTCAGCAGAGCAGTTCGAGATTCGGACTCACAAGCGCCTGCTTGACATTGTTGAGCCGACCGCGCGCACTGTTGATGAATTGAAGAAGTTGAATCTCCCCGCTGGAGTCGACATCACCATTAAGATTTAGTCGGAACCCGAACCGAAAACTTTCACGAAAGGACGATTGCAATGAGCATCGGATTGATTGGTAAAAAAGTAGGAATGACCCGTGTCTTCAACGAGGATGGATCCGCCACGGCGGTGACTGTCATCGATGTGAGTGACAATGTATTCCTGCAGAAGAAAACTCAGGAAAAAGACGGATACACTGCCGTTCAGGTTGGCTACGGCGACCAGAAGGAAAGTCGTATCAACCAGGCTGCCCAGGGGCATATCAAAGCACATGGCGGCACGCCAAAGCGCAAAGTAATCGAGTTTCGTCTCGATAGCGATGAGCAGCTCCCTGAGTGCGACCATCCCGGCGTTGAGCTCTTTGAAAAAGACCAGTGGGTCGACATCATTGGCACATCCAAGGGTAAAGGTTTCCAGGGTGTTATGAAGCGATTCAACTTCCAGGGACAGCCTCAGTCGCACGGTCACATGATGCACCGTCGCCCTGGTGGTGTTGGTGCCGGAACGGACCCGGGTCGTATTTGGAAAAACAAGGACATGCCTGGTCGTCACGGTAACTACCGGAAAACGATCCAGAACCTCAAGGTTGTCGACATCCGTCCTGATGATAATGTGATTCTCATCAGTGGTGCCGTCCCTGGTGCGAAAGGTGGCTACGTCGTGATCCGTCCGGCGATCAAGCACGAGGCTCCTGTTCAGGATTTCAGCAAAATAGAAGCTCCAGCCGAGGCGCCTGCCGAAGCGGAGGAAACCACGGAGGCAGAAAGCTAATCTGCGAGGAGTAGGTAACCATCGAAAGGTAAAAATACCATGGCTGCAAAAACTTTAGATATCAGTGGCGCGAAAAGCGCAAACATCGGCGTCATCGAAGACGAAGAGCGTGGTCGCCAGGCCGTACACGACGTTGTCGTTGCAATGCGTGCGAATCGCCGCTCAGGCACAGCAAACACGAAAACGCGTGGCGAAGTTGCCGCTACCGGCAAGAAGCCCTTCCGCCAGAAGGGAACTGGTCGCGCTCGTCAGGGCGGTAATGCTCCTCCAATCCACCGCGGTGGTGGTGTTGCATTTGGCCCACGCCCTCGTTCCTATGCCAAGGCAGTGAACAAGGCAACCAAGCGTCTCGCTTTCTCCAAGGCTCTCTCTGTGAAGATTGAGGCTGGCGATGTCTCAACTGTTTCCGGTTTTGATGTTCCCGACGGAAAAACGAAGTCCTTCGCGGCTGAAATCGCATCCCTCGCTGGAGACACCAAAAAGGTGCTCGTCATCGGGAATGATTTCTCCGAAGAGACCAAGCGTGCTGGACGCAATTTTCAGAATGCGCTTCTCATCTCTGCACACGAGGTGAATACGGAGCAGCTTCTTCACCACAACAAAATCTTCGTCGTCGAGGGCGCACTCGAAACTCTCGCCGCTCGCACAAGCAAGTAAACGCAGCATAGAAAAAGCACGATGAAAGATATTTTCCAAATTATCGATACCGTTCAGCTAAGCGAGAAGGCGACTCTCCTTTCGGAGGTCAACAATGAGTATGTGTTCAAGGTTGATCCGCGCGCTAACAAGCTGGAAATCAAGTATGCGGTAGAGAAGCTCTTCGGCAAAAAGGTCGTCGCAGTTCGCACTGCGAACTACCGTGGCAAGAAAAAGCGCGAGCGTCGTGCTGACTTCGGCCGCACCAAGAACTGGAAGAAAGCGTTTGTTCGTCTCGAAGACGGGGAAACGATCGAATTTGTATAATTTTTTTGAAACTCTGAACCAATCAGAAGCATGGGCCTGAAATCCTACAGACCAATCACTCCCTCGAACCGGTACAAGTTGCATCCGGACTTCTCCGAGATCACCAAGTCGACGCCTGAGAAAAGTCTCACTCGTCCGAAGAAGAGAACGGGAGGTCGCAACAACAACGGTCGCATCACCTGTCGCCATCGTGGTGGAGGGCATAAGCGCAAGTATCGTCTCATCGATTTCAAGCGTCTCCGTCGTGACGAGACTGCTAAGGTCGTAGCAATCGAGTATGATCCAAACCGCACTGCTCGAATCGCTCTGATCGAGTATGGTGACGGACAGCGTTCCTATATTCTTGCTCCCCGTAAGTTGGAAGTTGGTGCCGAAGTCGCTGCTGGTGACAAGGCTCCCATCAAGCCCGGTTGCGCGCTTCCTCTCTCGAAGATTCCTACCGGAACAAGTATTCACAATGTAGAGTTGAAGCCAGGTCGCGGTGGTCAGATTGCCAGAAGCGCTGGCCAGTCCTGCATTCTTTCCAACCGCGAAGGCAACTACGCACTCGTCAAGCTTCCTTCCGGAGAGATTCGCAAGATTCACACAAAGTGTTACGCAACTGTCGGTATCGTTGGAAACCACGAGCACGAGCAGGTCGTCAGCGCGAAAGCGGGACGAACCCGCTGGAAGGGCATTCGTCCAACCGTACGTGGTATGTGCATGAACCCTGTCGATCACCCGAACGGTGGTGGTGAAGGAAAATCGAAGTCCGGTGGTGGACGCCAGCACTTGAAGAGCCCCTGGGGTCACGTCAAGGGACAGCGGACTCGCCAGAAGTATAAGGGTAGCGATAAATTCATCATCGAGCGTCGCAAGAGCAAGAAGAAGCGCGGCTGAGTCGCGTAGGCTAATCCGAGCCGGTTAAACAATAATTTTTTACCTGATACTATATTATGGGTCGTTCACTCAAAAAAGGTCCGTTCGTCGATCAGAAGCTTCTGATTAAAATCGACGACATGAATGATAGCGGTCAAAAGCGCCCGATCAAAACCTGGTCGCGCCGCTCAATGATCACGCCGGACTTCGTCGGGCATACTTTTCTCGTTCACAACGGGAAAGAGTTCACCTCCGTCTTCGTGACGGAGAACATGGTCGGGCACAAGCTCGGAGAATTTTCACCTACACGTAAGTTCGGCGGTCACAGCGGCCACAACCCGAAGATTAAGGCGGGTTAAGCCGAGTCAGGCTCAGCCTGATATGAGAACCGCCCAGTCGGGTATCGCCCACTAAACTCTCCATTCGATGAAAACATTACGGAACAGAACCTTTGCTGCGTGCTGCGCTCTTGCAGTCGCGTTTGCTGGGTTGTGTTCGGTTGTCGCGGTGGCGCAAGGCGCATCGAGCGTTCGCGAGCAGGAGCTTAAGGCGGCCCTCTCTGTCTCCCAGAAGCAGATCGCAGAGCTTCGGGAGCAGCTCAATAGAGCAGAGATTCAGCGTAAAGATCTCGTCAATGCTCTTGCTGGTGCCGTGAAGAACAGTGAGCAGCAGGTTGCAGCATCCCGTGACATGCAACTCAAGCTCCAGGCTTTTGGTGTTGACCTCTTCACGATGGAGGAGGGCAGCCTCGAGCAGCGCCTCCTCAAGGCTGTCCGTGATCTCGACATCAGCCAGCAGGAGTTGGAGCGTCGCACGAAGCGGCTTCACGAAATCAGCGAATCCTTCCTCAAGTATGTCCAGGCGACGCCAGAGGCATCTGAAGGTGATCGCAAAGCTGCGATGGCCTCTATTGATAAGGCGGGCAAAGCTCTCAAAGATATCGCCGATAGCGAGCCTGCCGCCGATGTGTCCGATTCTCAGATTGTAAGTGTCGATCAGGAAATCGGACTTGTTGTTTTTGATGCCGGTCGCGAGGCCGGAGTTCGTGTCGGAACACCCATTGCAGTGTTGCGCGGCGAGCGACCAATTTTCTCGGCAATGATCGTCGACGTGCGCGACGCCATTTCCGGAGCGGTTCTTCAGGACCGTCTCGCTGATGTAGAAAACGTTTCCGTGGGAGACGGCATCCAACTTCTCCCTAACCAACCCAATTTGTAAGACTTAAGTAGACCGAATATCATGGACGTGACTTCGACCTATAAATTTGCGCGTATCTCGGCCCGTAAGGCCCGGGACGTAGCTCGTGAAATCCAGGGCCTCCCCGTTTCCGACGCGCTTGACATCCTCAACTTCACTCCTCGCAAGGGCGCTGAGCTTTTCGCGAAGACAATGAAGGCTGCTCTCGCTGACGCGGAGAACAATTTCGAGCTTCCGCTCGATGGTCTCTTCGTTAAGAGCGCAGTTGTTGGTGAGGGTCCGACCTTCAAGCGTTTCAAGGCGCGTGCCCGTGGTTCTGCTTCCTCCATCCGAAAGCGCACCAGCCACATCACCGTTGTGCTCAGTGACGAAGTTGCTGAAGAGAAGCCTGCTGCCAAGCCGAAGGTTAAAAAGAAGGCAACTCCAAAAGCTGAAAAGGCCGCTGCTCCTGAAGAGGAAAAGAAGGCTGAGCCCAAGAGAGAAAAGTCTGCTGCAGACGAGGGCAGAGTTGACGAGAAGCTTGGAATGGTTTATGACTCCGCCCCCTCTGAAGTCGACGATTTGAAGGAGATCGGTGGTGTGGGTCCCAAGCTTGAGGAGAAGCTCAACTCAATCGGGGTTTACAAGTACGAACAAATCGCGAACTGGAAGAAAGAGAATATCGAAGAATTCGACGAACTTCTCTCTTTCAAAGGACGCATCGAGCGTGACGAGTGGGTCGCTAAGGCGAAAGAACTCCACAAAGAAAAGCACAGTTAATACGCGCTGATAAAACGAATTTTAGATTCATAACAGGTTTTCACTATGGGACAGAAAGTACATCCGATCGGGTTCCGACTCGCCGTCAATAAAGACTGGCAGTCAAAATGGTATGCGCCTGAGGGCGAGTATGCCGACCAGCTTCATGCTGACCTCGCGATTCGTCGCTACCTGGATCGTCGCCTCCAAAAAGGTGCCGTTTCCAAAGTTGTTATCGAGCGCGCTTGGAACAGCGTCCGAGTCACGCTCCACACCTCTCGTCCTGGTCTTATCATTGGTAAGCGCGGCTCAGAGATTGAGGCGATGACTAACGAGATTGGCAAGATGTGCGGCAATTCTTCCGTGAAGATCGATATTTACGAAATCCGCCAGCCTGAGCTGGACGCATCATGGGTTGCTGCGCAGGTCGCGACTCAGCTTGAGCGTCGTGTCTCTTTCCGTCGTGCGATGAAGCGGACGCTGCAGACTGCAATGGACTTCGGTGCCGAGGGCATTCGCATTCGTTGTGCTGGTCGCCTTGGTGGAGCTGATATTGCTCGGGCCGAATCATACAACGAGGGCAAGGTGCCTCTCCAAACTCTCCGTGTTCCTCTGGATTACGGTTTCTGCGAGGCAGAAACGACTTGGGGTATCATCGGAGTTAAAGTCTGGATCAATAAGAAAGAAGACACCGGCGAAGAGGGTGGTCGCAAGGGCGGTGGAAATAATCGCCGTGGTGGTCCTGGTGGTGGAGGCCGTGGTCGCCCTGGTGGTGGTGGAGGTCGCCCCGGTGGTCCTGGCGGCGGTGGCGGAGGTCCACGCAGAGATGCGCCCAAGCCCAACTAATCCGATACTTTAGAAACATCTATTTTTTCAACCATAGAGGACAGTAGCTATGCCATTGATGCCCAAAAGAGTGAAGTTCCGTAAGACGCACCGCGGGAGCCGCGCCGGGAATGCCCAGCGTGGAACGAAAGTGAGTTTCGGTGAATACGGACTCCAGTGTCTCGGCCGTGATTGGATCACCAATCGCCAGATCGAAGCCTGCCGTATTTCCATCAACCGCTACCTCAAGCGTAAGGGAAAAGTCTGGATTCGCATTTTCCCTCACAAACCGGTAACGGCTCGCCCACCTGAAACTCGAATGGGTAAAGGTAAGGGACCGGTAGATTCCTGGGTAGCGGTAGTTCGTCCTGGAACCATGATGTTCGAGATCGCCGGTGTGCCGGAATCTCAAGCCAAAGAGGCGCTTCGTCTCGCCGCAAACAAGCTCGGCGTTCGTTGCCGCTTTGTTCGCCGTGAAGACCAGTGATCCTGAGTGATCCCAAATTTACTAATTCTTATTTTACCTACTAGGAACGATGGCTAAGAAATCGAATGAACTCCGCGAAATGAGCGTCGATGAACTTGCGACCCTGCGTCGTGAGAACAAAGAGGAATCTCTCAATCTTCGTGTGCAAAAAGAGAGCGGTCAGCTCGAGAACCCAGCTCGAATTCGCGAATTGCGGAGAGAGGTGGCTAGGATCGAGACCATGCTTTCTGAGAAGCGTCACGCTGCCGCCGCACCAGCCGCTGAAGCGTCTGCCGAAGCCTAATTCCGAAACAATTTGCTGTAAAAACACATGAGTGATTCAGGAAACGAAAAACAGCCCGGCTTGCGTAAGACCCGTGTCGGTGTCGTGCGCTCTGATGCGATGGATAAGACTATCGTAGTAGAAGTGATGCGCCGCGTGCCACATCCACGCTTTCGCAAGATCGTGAAGAAGACTTCCAAGTTCTTCGCACACGACGAGCAGGAAGAAGCAAAAGTGGGCGATCGCGTCCTCATTGAAGAAGGAAAGCCTCGCAGCAAGAAAAAATGCTGGGAGCTCAAGGAAGTGCTTTCACACTAATCCAACAACTTTTTGATTCCGCTTCGGCGGAAGAAACCCGGAGAGCCAAAGAGTTCAAAACCGGGGATTCAGTTAACCAATCTTTTACCCGTAATAGTCATGATCCAGATGGAATCCAAGGTGCAGGTCGCCGACAATACCGGTGCCCGAGTCGCGAAGATGATCGGCGTGATCGGCAAACGTTCCCGTTCTGCTGGTGTGGGAGATGTCATCACGGCTCACATCCGTGAAGCGATCCCGACCGCCAATGTCAAGAAGGGCGAAGTTGTCCGTGCAGTAGTCGTGCGAACGGCTGCTCCCGTCCGCCGTAGTGACGGTTCGGTTCTTCGCTTTGATGGCAACGCGATTGTGATCATCGACAAGGACAAGAACCCTCGAGGGACCCGGATCTTCGGGCCTGTAGCCCGTGAGCTTCGTGAACAGAATTTCATGAAGATCGTTTCCCTCGCACCAGAGGTTCTCTAAGGAATTTCGAGTTCATTTTCAGTAAAGGAATTTTCCCATGGCCAAACGAACCAAAACCCATGTTAAGAAAAACGACGAAGTAGTCGTGATCTCCGGAAACCACAAAGGTGAGAGCGGTCGCGTTCTCCAGGTGTTTCCGGAGAAAGGTCACGTTCTTGTCGAGGGAGTGCGCATGATTAAAAAGCACGCACGCAAATCCCAGGATCGCCCGGAAGGCGGCATCATCGAGAAAGAGGGCCCGATTCACATCTCGAATGTGAAGCTCGCTTCCAACTAACCCATTTTACAAACAGTTCATCAGGAGATAGGCAATGGAGTCAGCACTGAAAACCATTTACAAGGAAAAGGTCGTCCCCGCACTTCAGGAGAAGTTCGGATACAAGAACGTCCATCAGATCCCGACCATCCAGAAGGTTGTCATCAACAGCGGTTTCGGACGCGAAGATGATCGCAAGGCTGCCGCTGAGGCAGTGATTCAGGATCTCGGAAAGATCACAGGTCAGCTTGCTGTCCCTACCCGTTCCAAGATCGCGATCTCGAACTTCAAGCTTCGTATTGGTGACACCATCGGCGCTCGCGTTACCTTGCGCAGTGCTCAAATGTGGGAGTTTCTTGACCGTTTCATCAATGTGGCTTCTCCAACGATTCGCGACTTTCGCGGTCTTTCTCCGAAGTCGTTCGATGGACGTGGAAATTACACCATCGGAATTTCCGATCACACCATTTTCCCCGAGATCGAAATTGACAAGATCAGTCGTACGATTGGCTTCGATCTTACCATTGTAACTACAGCAAACACGGATGACGAAGCTCGCGAGCTTCTCACGGCCTTGGGAATTCCTTTCCGCAAGCCTGCCGCACAAGCTGCCTAATTGAATTTTTTTACCCAGCCCATTCACCAGTAACCAAACGGAATCATGGCAGTCGTCAGCGACCCAATCTCAGACTTCCTCACGCGCTTCAAGAATGCCACCATGGCACAGAAGGAGGATTTTACCGCACCCTACTCGAAGATGAAGGAGCAGATCGCTCGCATCCTCAAGGAGGAAGGCTACATCTGGTCTTACGAAAAAGTTGGCGAGGGGCCCGAGGCTCTTCTCAAAGCCAAGCCTCGTTATTCCGGAAGCACGCCTGCGCTCAAAAATCTGAAGCGAGTCAGTCGTCCTGGTCTTCGTAGTTACGTAGGTGCCGATGAGGTCCCGAAGGTTCTCGGAGGAATGGGTATCGCAATCCTTTCGACTTCGAAGGGAATCATGGCCGGACACACGGCCCGAAAAAACAATATCGGCGGAGAACTTCTCGCCCTGGTTTGGTAAGAGGCGATCTTTCCGCACATTTTAGAATTTCATAACCAAGCAAGCACCATGTCGAGGATAGGAAAACAAGAGATCAGTCTCCCCGAAAAAGTGGAGATAAAAATCGACGACTCGTCCGCTCTTTCTGTCGAGGGGCCAAAGGGTAAGTTGCAATGGGCACTTCCCCAAGGCCTTTCCCTTGAGCAGGAAGACGGTGCCGTGCGAATTGGCTGCGAGTCGAAAGATCGCAAGCTTCGCGCCATGCACGGAACGGCTCGCAGTCTCATCGCCAATATGGTCGAGGGTGTATCTAACGGTTTTGTCCGTGAACTCGAAGTCCAGGGCGTCGGTTTCCGTGCTGCTGTCAAAGGAAAGGATCTCGACCTCAGTCTTGGTTTTTCCCACCCGGTTCTTCACCCGATCCCGGAAGGTCTCACTGTGACCGTTGAGGAAAATACCAAAATCAAAGTCGAAGGAATCGACAAGCAACTTGTCGGCCAGTTCGCTGCCGACGTTCGCTCTTACTATCCGCCTGAGCCATACAAGGGCAAAGGTGTTCGTTACAAGGACGAGTATGTCCGCCGTAAGCAGGGTAAGAGCGTCAAGTAACCAGCAATTTTACTTTTTACACGACAAACGTCATGAGTCTATACATTCGCAAGCAAGCCCGGGCCAAAGTCCGTCGCCGCATTCGGAAAAAGATTTCCGGAACTGCGGAGCGACCTCGTCTCGCTGTGCATTTTTCCAACCAGAACGTATATGCGCAGCTGATTGATGACCAGAGCGGTTGCACAATTGCAGCGGCTTCCACACTGGACAAAGATGCTGGTGCCAAAGGGGCAAACGTCAACTCCGCCACGAAGGTGGGTGAACTCGTAGCCAAGCGCGCCAAAGATGCGAAAATCGGAACTGTAGTGTTCGATCGCGGCGGATTTCAATTCCACGGCAAGGTCAAAGCCCTTGCTGACGCCGCCCGTGAGGCCGGTCTCAACTTCTAATTTTCGAACATGAGCGACGAACCTAAAAACGACGAAACTCCCGAAGAAGAGGCCGCAGAAGCTGCTGCCTCTGGGGAGACTACTCTAGCGGAAGATGCTCCTGAGGAGACGGCTCCCGAGGAGGTGAAAGCTGAGGCTGAAGAGGCAACTGAGGCCGCTGCTGAACCTGAAAAGGAAGAAGCAGCCCCGGAAGAACCTGCTGAAGAGGCAGTTGCTCCTGAGGAGACGGCTCCCGAGGAGGTGAAAGCTGAGGCTGAAGAGGCAACTGAGGCCGCTGCTGAACCTGAAAAGGAAGAAGCAGCCCCGGAAGAACCCGCTGAAGAGGCAGTTACTCCTGAGGAGGGAGATGCTCCAGCTGAGGCTGCTGACGTATCAGCAGCGACTGAGGAAGCTGCTCCTGCTGAGGGGACTGCCGAGCCGGAGAAGTCCGACAAGGTCAAGAAAGCTGAGGAAATTCTTCGCCAGAACGCACCGCGCTCCCGCGATGAAGACCTTGAGAACGCTTTTGAGAAAGTCGTGCACATCAACCGTTGTGCCAAGGTAGTCAAAGGTGGTCGTCGTTTCAGCTTTAGCGCGCTCGTCGTCAGTGGCGATCGCGAGGGCAAGGTCGGATTTGGATTCGGCAAGGCCCAGGAAGTTGCCGAGTGTATCAAGAAAGCCAGTGAGGCTTCCAAGCGCGAGATGGTCAAAGTAGATATCACCGAAAACACCATTCCTCACCGTGTCGTTGGAGAGCACGGTGGAGGCCGCGTTCTTCTTCGCCCTGCTTCTCCCGGAACCGGTCTCATCGCTGGTGGTGGAGTTCGCGCTGTTGTCGAAGCAGCCGGTATCAAGGATGTTCTCGCCAAGTCGCTCGGCTCGAACAATCCTGCAAACGTTGTTAAAGCAACGCTGAACGCTCTCGAGCAACTTCGCTCCAAGGAGGATATCTATTCTCTTCGCGGTAAGAAGCTTGCCGAAAAGAAATCGCTCTAACATTTAGCCATTCCCCAAGAGGAATTTTCATTCATGAAACTGCACGATCTTAAACCAACCGAGGGATCCCGCCATCGTCGCCGCCGCGTCGGTCGTGGAGAGAGCTCAGGACTCGGAAAAACCTGCGGCAAAGGCCACAAGGGACAGAAATCACGTTCCGGTGCTTCGATTCGCCCGAGCTTCGAAGGTGGCCAGATGCCACTTGCTCGTCGTCTTCCGAAGAAGGGTTTCAATAACGCCCAGTTCAAGACCAATTTCGCAATCGTTAACGTCAGCGATCTCGAGGAGAAATTCTCCGACGGTGACGATGTCAACGAAGAGTCCCTTCGTGCTTGCGGTCTCGTCAAGGGGGTCTGTGACGCGATCAAAGTTCTAGGAAGCGGAGATCTCTCGAAAAAGCTCACCGTGACTGCCGACAAGCTCTCCGCTACTGCTCGCGAGAAAATTGAGAAGGCTGGTGGAAGCATCGCCGAATAACTCTTTCGTCACGTCATCGTTTTATGTCACTGAGCCAACCCTGTTGAATCACTGGCGTAATCGACTTCACTTTGTTCCGTCTTTCTCCGCTTCGCTCCGAATCTGTTGACCGACCTCTATCATGATCTCCGCATTCGCCAATACGTTCAAAATTCCAGAGCTTCGCTCGCGGATTCTGTTCACTCTTCTCGTGGTTGTGATCGTCCGTCTTGGTGCGGTTATCACTCTCCCGGGCGTCGACGCGAATGTCCTCACCGATTGGTACGATCAGGTTCAGCAGCAATCGAATGACAGCAAGGGCCTCAGCACGATGCTGGCCCTCGTCAATGTTTTCAGTGGTGGAGGTCTACAGAACTCGGCGCTTTTTGCGTTGGGTATTATGCCCTACATCAGTGCGTCGATTATGATTCAGCTGCTCACGGCTGTGGTTCCCGCTCTTGGGAAGCTCAAGCGTGAGGAAGGTGGTCAGCAGAAGATCAGCATGTATACGCGTCTGCTGACGTTGATACTTTGTCTGTTTCAAGGTTGGATGTTGGCGAAGTCGCTCGTCACACCTGAAGCAAACCCGTTTCTGCGGGATATTGCGCAAGGCTCGACTCGGGAGCTTGTCCCGAATGGGGGAGGGTGGTTTATTCTTTCGACAGTCATCATTATCACTGCGGGGACGATGTTTCTAATGTGGCTGGGTGACCAGATTACCGAACGAGGAATCGGAAATGGTGTTTCCATCATCATCACAGTAAACATCATTTACGCCCTGCCTGGTGCGCTCATTCAGGTTTGGAACACCTACGTTTCTTCTGCGGCGGCAAATCCTCTGCAATCTTTCCAGCTTGTCGCGCTCATTGCTTTCTTGTTCTTCGTTGTCGCTGCGGTAATTGCGATCACACAGGCGCAGCGTCGCGTTCCGATCAACTACGCCAAGCAAGTGCGTGGTGGAAAAATGTATGGTGGTCAGTCTCAGCATATGCCGCTGAAAGTGAACTACGCCGGGGTGATGCCGATCATTTTTGCTCAGGCGATCCTGATGTTCCCTTCGCAGATTCTCGGTTGGGCTCTGCCCAATTCTCCCACAGCACAGAAGTGGTCGATGCTTCTCGGTGGTGGTGGTAGTGGAATTCTGTTTTACACCCTTACGGGTCTGATGATCTTTTTCTTCAGCTACTTCTGGGTAGCAACCATGTTTCAGCCAAACCAGATTGCTGACGACCTCAAGAAGAATGGTGGTTACATCCCCGGTGTGCGTCCCGGAAAGGCGACCGCGGAGTTCCTCGACCGCACGATGAGTCGTCTTACTTTTGCCGGAGCTATATTCCTCACGATTATCGCGATCCTGCCTCCGATTTTGCAATCGATCATGGGAGTTCCTCCGATCGCAGCCCAGTTCTTCGGCGGAACTGGACTTCTCATTATGGTTGGCGTCTTGCTTGATGTCATGCGCCAGATCGAGACTCATCTTATCCAGCGCCACTACGACGGATTCCTCCGCAAAGGTCGAATTCGCGGTCGCTTTGACCGTCCCGGTGGTCAGGGAGCTGCTGCTGGCGGAAACCAGATTCTTTGGCTTCTCGTCATCGCTGCAGTTTTGCTAATCGGTGGAATCGTTGCTTACCAGGTTTCCAAGGGCGGTTAATTTCCGAGATCGGGAGAGGGAATGGCCAAGCGAAAATCCAAAATCAACCTCCGCACAGGGAGCGAGGTCGAGGGTCTTCGCGAGGCGGGCCACATTGCTGCTGATATATTGCGCCAATGTTCCGAAATGGTCGCCACCGGAGTTACGACAGGAGAGATCGACCGCGCTGCAGCTGATTTGATTGAAAAAGCGGGCTGCACCAGTGCCTTCCTGGGCTACCGCGGATTTCCTGGGAATATTTGTATATCCACGAACGAGGAAGTTGTCCACGGCATCGGTGGGGATCGTGTTCTCGATGAGGGAAATGTCGTGAAAATTGACGTTGGTATTCTGACACCTGCAGGATGGATTGGCGACAATGCTAAAACGATTCCTGTTGGCAAAATTTCTGAAGAAGCACGTGCTTTGCTGGCGGCTACAGAGGAATCCCTTTACGTGGCAATCGATCACGCGGTTCCGGGGGAGTTGCTTTCCAACCTTTGCCGTTCCGTAGAAGATTCTGTTCAGGTCCATAGCTATACTGTTGTGAAGCAATTCGTCGGCCATGGCGTGGGGCGTGAACTCCACGAGGAGCCTCAGGTGCCGAACTACTGGGATGATGTCGAAATGAGGAATCGTCGTTTCAAGAACCCCAAGCTCCGTCCCGGGATGGTTCTCGCTATTGAGCCGATGGTGAATGCCGGCACGGACGATGTGAAAATTCTCGATGATGATTGGACTGTCATCACGGCAGATCGGAAGCTTTCAGCCCACTTTGAACACACCGTTCTCGTCACAGAGGGCGATCCAGAAATACTGACGCCACGAGTTCGTACCTTCAAGCCCGCAACGCTCTGAAACGACGTAAAAACCTGAAAGGCACGACGTTTTACAAAACTTTGTAAATTTTACCTAAAAAATGAATACATTCCCGGAAACACCGGTTGCGAAAAGCGGAATCTGTGATACCAATTCCGTCCTCGCGCCCGAAATCGGGGAGAGGCACTTGCGCACGAGTGAGGAAAGGCCGTTTAACGGTCAATAATTGATCGCCGGAAACGAAATTTCGACACCAACTCACTCGACGCACCAACGACCCACAATCTATTTGTACTGATGAAAGTTAGGCCTTCTGTCAAAAAACTTTGCAGCGATTGTCGCATCATTAAGCGTCATGGGGTGCTTCGCGTGATTTGCAAGAACCCACGCCACAAACAGCGTCAGGGGTAATCTCCAGAACCTTCTCATCGGACACGATCAAAATTTTCTATCATGGCACGTTTACTTGGAATCGAAATCCCCAACGAGAAGCGCATCGAAGCTTCGCTCCCCTACATCTATGGAATTGGTCGCACTACCGCGGCAAAGATTCTCGATGAAGCCGGGGTTGATAAAGATATTCGCACTGGCGAGCTCTCCGATGAGCAGCTTGGTAAAATCGCAAACGCGATCACCAGCGGCGGTGTGATGATCGAAGGCGATCTTCGCCGAGAGATCCAGGGCCACCTCAAGCGCATCGCATCGATCAACTGCTATCGCGGTTATCGTCACCGCCGTGGACTTCCTGTTCGCGGTCAGCGCACTTCCACTAATGCCCGCACCCGCAAAGGAAAACGCAAGACGGTGGGTGTTGTCCGCTAATTTTGGCAAAAATTTGATCTGGTAATTCACGATGGCTGAAGAAGAAAAACCTGAAGATGTGGAAGAAAAAGACGCCGCTCCCGCAGCGGAATCCACCGAAGAAACACCTGCTGCAGAGGCAGCCCCGGAAGAGGCTCCTGCCGTTTCTGAAGAAGCTGCTCCAGCGGCTCCTGCAGAGGGCGCTCCTGCAGAAGAAGGTGCCGAAGATAAGAAAGAAAAAGAGAAGCCTCGCACTGCGGAGGACATCTTCCTTGAGCTTGAGGGTGCCGAAGGTGCCGAGACTCCCAAGGTTCTTAAGGCGAAGGGTTCCAAGAACATCAGCGTGGGGATTGTTCACGTTTCTGCTTCTTTCAATAATACCATCGTCACGGTTGCTGACCCGAAAGGGGATGTGATTGGTTGGTCCAGTGCTGGAAAGATGGGCTTCCGCGGCTCTCGTAAGAGCACGGCCTACGCATCACAGCTCGTTGCACAGGATGCCTGCCGTCAGGCAATGTCACACGGCCTCAAGCAGGCCGAAGTTCGCGTGAAAGGACCTGGTGCCGGTCGCGAGTCTGCCGTTCGTGCCGTTCAGGGACTGGGCATCGAAGTAACCTCGATCAAGGATGTGACTCCGGTTCCTCACAATGGATGTCGCCCCAAGAAGGCTCGCCGCGTTTAATTTCAGATTTTACTTTTTCTCGATCATGGCAAGACAAACTGGCCCAACCGACCGAATCAGTCGCCGTTACGGAGTTCCCCTCTTCGGACCTTCCAAGGCTCTGGAGCGGCGCCCTTACCCTCCCGGACAGCACGGTGCCCGTGGAGCGCGACGTAAACACAGCGATTACTCGATCGCTCTTGGTGAAAAGCAGAAGCTTCGCCTTCAGTATGGAGTGATGGAGAAGCAGTTTCGCCGCTACTTTGCTGAAGCGCAGCGTCGCCGCGGCATTACTGGAGATATCCTTGTTCAGCTTCTAGAGACTCGTCTCGACAATGTTGTTTATCGTCTTGGTCTTGGCAACACGCGCCGCGCAGCTCGTCAATTTGTGAATCACGGTCATGTTCTCGTGAATGGTCGCCGTGTTGATATTCCGTCATACTGCGTCAAGGCAGGGGATAAGATTGAGGTTGCCGCAGCACAGCGTTCTCAGCAGCTTGGACTTCGTGCCATCGATCTCACAACAGCCCGCCCTGTCATGGATTGGCTGACATTCGACAGTGAGAGTCTTTCCGGCACAGTCGACCGCCTCCCAGAAGCCGACGAGATCGATACCATGGTTAACGTCCAGCTGGTCGTTGAGCTTTACTCACGTTGATTTCAACAGCTTTTCCCGCAACGATGTGGCCTTCGGCGTTTCTGTAATGTCCGAATGTCACATTTTTGTTTTTAGGGAAAAAGCCCTTTTGGTTTCTCCCGGTTCCCGCTACCATTTCCATCTTTCCTTCTGATACTGAATCCACCCCCACCGAAAAACATGAAGCTTGGCAGATTCTTTTTTACTCTCCTTCTCCTTTGCAGTTTCACTTTAACCAGCGCGGTAAAAGCGCAGGATCCCGATGCTGAAAAAGCACGTGAACTCCTGGAAAAATACAAAGCGTCCCTCGTTGTAATTACTGCGAAGGGAAAACTGATTACGACAACCTCCGGCGATCCGCTTCCTGATCGCGAGCAGCAGCGCCGCACGCTCGGTGTCACAATCGGGGATGATGGGCTGGTCGTCGTTTCCAATTCCGCGATTGATGCCAGTCTCGGCCTTGCTGGTCAGCAGGCGAAGATGGAAAGCAAGGTGGTTACCATCAAGACGGCCAAATCTGAGTTCACCGAGGTTGAGATCAGCTATGGTGACTCCACTTTGCTTCATGGGAAAGTGGTTCGTCAGGACCCCGAGGCAGACATCGCCTTCATCATGCCTGACAGAGCTGAGGCAAAAGCGATTAACAAGACTTTTTCCTGGGTAGATCTTGCACAATTTGCAGCCACAGCGCAAGAAGGCGACAAAGTTGTCGCACTGTCCCGATCATCTGCTGTCTACGGCTACATGCCAACGGTGGTTATGGGCCGTGTCACTGGCGTTTATAAAGGTGATCGCACTTTCTTCGTCACCAGTGCAGGAACGGCACAGGGCATTCCCGTTTTCACCCTCGAAGGAAAGCCCGTGGGCCTAACTGTTGTGCGAATTATCGATGGCAGTCCTTCCGGTGTTCTCGGAACGCTTTCCGCTGGCTCCATCCAGGTGATGGCGAATCTGGCTCGTGAAGCCGCGAAGTAAATTTCTCCTCTGAAACTCCTCTTTATGCCGGTTGCTCTTTCGCGAGTAACCGGCTTTTTTGTATCCTGACATATGGAAAACGAAGCATACCAATCCTTGATCGAACTTGGCCGAGAGACAAAACTTGTCGGCAATACACAATCACTTCTCGGCTGGGATCAGGAAGTAATTATGCCAGCCAAAGGCGTCGAATACCGAGGACAACAAATGGCGTGGTTCAGCGGTTGGCTTCATGACAAATTGACGGCTCCCAAGGTTGGTGATTGGATTTCCAGTGCTGAGGCGGCTGCTAAAGACGGCGGTGCTGGTGCGGAAGCGCAGGCAAACCTGCGTGAGTGGCGGCATGGGTATGATCGAGCCACGAATGTTCCCAAGCGGCTCGTTGAGGAAATGGCGGAGGTACAGGTGCTGGCAAAGTCGGCCTGGGCCGAAGCAAGGGAAAAATCGGATTTCTCTCTGTTTTCTGCCTCACTACAGAACTTGATCAATCTCTGTCGTGAAGAGGCTGAATGCCACGGCTATGAAGAGACTCTTTACGATGCCTTGCTCGATAAATTCGAAAGGGGAGCGACGACTCGTCGACTTGATGAAACACTCGGGGGACTCCGAGATCTCCTCGTGCCGATTGTCGAAGAAGTGACGGCGAAAAGCGGCTTTGATGATTCCAGGCTCGCGGGAGAGTATCCCATCGCAAAACAGGAAGCCTTCAATCAAGAGGTGGCTGAGGCAATGGGTTTCGATTTTGAGGCCGGACGAATCGACACAGCAGTTCATCCCTTTTGTTCAGGATTGGCGCCGTTTGATACGCGGCTGACGACTCGCTACGACGAAGCTGATTTTCGTAGTTCTCTTTTCGGGGTTCTCCATGAGGCTGGGCATGGGCTCTACGAGCAGGGATTGAACCCCAACCACCACGGTCAGCCAATCGGCAGTGCTGTTTCTCTCGGCGTTCACGAGTCGCAGTCCCGGCTCTGGGAAAATCACGTCGGCCGAAGCCGGGCGTTCTGGGAGAAATGGTTGCCGCGAGCGCAGCATTATTTCCCACATCTCGCTTCGATCAGTATAGATGAAATGTTCGACGCGGTGAATCAGGCGAATATGAGTTTCATTCGTGTCGAATCTGACGAAGTCACCTACGACCTGCATATTCTGCTGCGATACGAAATAGAAAAGGCGATTTTCGCTGGTGATATTGAAGTCGAAGATGTTCCTGGCGAGTGGAACCGGAAGTTTGAAGAATTCTTTGGCCTTGCCGTTGATAAAGACTCCAACGGATGCCTCCAGGATATTCACTGGAGCATGGGAATCTTCGGCTACTTCCCGACCTACAGTCTCGGGAACATCAATGCCGCTCACCTTGCCGCTGCCGCTCGATCTGATTCTGCAATCGCGAGCGGAATGGATCAGGGTGATTTTTCTGGGCTATTGGACTGGATGCGGACTCGCATTCATGCTCGCGGCAGCATCCTCCTTCCCGACGACCTCATTACCGAAGCAGCAGGTAGACCGGCTGATGCAGAAAGTCTCGCCAGACATCTGCGGGAGCGGTATTCACGATAGGGTGATATTGTTAGAGACTGCCAGATAAAACGTGCTTTCCTTGCCATCCTCTCTTTCGGACTAATTGGAATCCCCACTGCTTCCGAAGAGCGTGGCGATGCTTTTGCTGAAGCTGCTCAATCGCGAATCGAAGAGCAATCAAATGAGCTCGTTCGTTAGCATTCGCTGGTGGTTCATCAAGGGAAAGAAAACGGAATGCACTGCACCGGTGCAGGAACTGTCGACCAGCTGTCACAGCGTATGGGCACTTCGGTCAATCTCATTGGAGTCCTAGGGTTCTGGTCTCGTTCAGGCACGAAAGCAGGCATTCTTTTACGCCTCGGAAACACCCGGATTTTGGCCTAAATGAAATCCGGTGTTTCGATTTTCAGCGTACGGGAATTTACTCAGTCACGCGACCGTATTGTGCCGATTCCGCTTACGTGATAGCAGAAATTCTACGTCATCAGGCTCTGTCGGCAGAGCATTGCGTAGATTCCGTCTTTCTCCATCAACTCGTTGTGAGTGCCTTGTTCCACCACCTCTCCCTCATCCAGAACGTAGATTCGATCGGCATTTCGCACGGTTGAGAGACGGTGCGCGATGACAAAACTGGTTCGATCATCCATCAGCTTTTCGAGTGCTTGCTGGATCAGCTTTTCCGTTTCCGTATCTACGCTCGCGGTAGCTTCATCAAGCAATAACAGGGGAGGATTCTTGAGAATTACTCGGGCAATCGCGATGCGTTGCTTTTCTCCGACGGAAAGCTTCACGCCGCGCTCACCGACATTGGTATCAAGACCTTCCGGCAGGGCTTTCACAAATTTTTCCGCATTGGCTGCACGTAATACATCCCACATCTCCTCTTCGGTTGCGTTTTCACGGGCGACCAAAAGATTTTCCCGAACGCTACAGTTAAATAGAAAGCTCTCCTGTGTGACGTAGCCCATTGCGGCTCGGAGTGAACTTTTCTTCGTCTCGCCGATTTCCTGACCATCAATACGGATCGATCCCGAGTCGGCTTCATAAAAGCGGGTCAGCAAATTGATGATTGTTGATTTTCCTGCTCCGGTGTGCCCGACAAGCGCGATCATTTCTCCCGGGTCCGCTTTCAGGTCGACTCCTTTCAGCGTGGTCATGTTTTCTCCGTAGGAAAATTTCACATCTTCAAATTCGACACGTCCACTCACAGGCTGACTCAGAACGAGTCCCTCATCGACGTCAGGTTCTTCCTGGGCATCGACAATTTCGAAAACACGCTCCGCCGCCGCTCGACCTGCTTGGATGATCTGGTTCAATCCATTGAGTCGGGTGATCGGCTCGTAGAAGAGACCCAGTGCGACGAGGAAGAAAGCGAAGGTTCCGATTTCCTTTTCCAGGGCTTCGCCTGTTGGAGCCTGCATCACCCACCATCCACCGAATCCGATCACGAGGACGTAGCCGAGATTCCGGCAGAACTCCATGCTCGGGTTGTAGGCGGCCCAGACTCGCATCAGGTGCAAAGTCGCTTCTCGGAGGCGGTTGCTTGATTCGTTAAAAGCAGCGTGCTCCGATTTTTCGCGAGTAAAAGCCTTGATCTGCTGAATCCCGTCGATGTTGTCGTGCAGAAGCGAATT
>Ga0181587_10000196_pt1 | contig 47219 bp, 27 predicted proteins | sample 071ome_27_FD_132463 | JGI IMG/M metagenome (GOLD analysis project Ga0181587, IMG submission 132463) | Coastal salt marsh microbial communities from the Groves Creek Marsh, Skidaway Island, Georgia - 071409AT metaG (megahit assembly) | ecosystem: Environmental > Aquatic > Marine > Intertidal... | reverse complement strand
ACTCATGTAAAAAGTGATACTAGAAAAAATAGAAGTTATCGTCCGTTGTATAATACTGAAACAAAAAATACCGTAGCAAGAGTATTTAAAGATGTTATAAACCAGTTCGGCTATGAATTTTAGCTTTGTTATATAAAGGAAGTAAATGTTTTATAGGTAAGCCTCTAGCAATTTCATCTTCTCTCCATTGACAATATGCAAGATTGTATAGCCACTGGTCTCTATCAAACGTATTCGGTGTGTCTAAATTTTTTAAGTCTTTGTTACTACATTCCCAAGCCATACTACTCGGGCACAAACTAAATGTAGGAATACCTTCGCATATACTTTCTGTAAGAGCATTACTATTAAATCCTATTACAGCAAATGCATCATCAAAGTCTCTTTGTAAACCATTGCCACCTTCGAGCAGTTTACTATCTTTATTATTTTCGCTTATTGTAACACCGTCTAAATTTACTTTGTTTAATATGTCAAGTTGAACATCTTGACGCAATGGGTGTAATCTAATTTTAATAGGCTTGCTAGTGTATTTGCGAATGTCTCTTAAAACACTTTGTAAAAATATTTCATAAGTACCATACTTTTTTAATAAATTTTTTAAACTACTATCGCCAGGTCTTTGTAATATTAATAATACATATTTTCCAGTTTTACGCCATGGCTTAATTTCTATGCTTTGCATAGCTTTTACTTCATTCCATCGATCCGGCGGACATTTATGATTATTATACCAGCCTTCATCTCTAAAATAACTAAACCAACTAAATCTATGGTATGCATTTTTGCTAGGCGGTTGATGCATATTTTTCCTAAAAACAGCAGACTCAACAACTATATAAGGTTTTTTACTATCTAATATAAATTGGTAATGAGGTTTAAATTTTTTTCTTTTTTGTTCAATGATATTATTTTGGAAAAAAATATCTGCTTTGTACAATCTACGTTTGTCTGCAAACGAAACTAATTCTACTTGTGGAGGTAAAGGATGGTTTCTATATGCTTCTGCTATTGCTACTATGTCCATCTACATATCCTAAAAACTTACTCAAATATTTTTCAGTTTCTTTTTGCTCACCTTTCAATGTCAAAAAGATACTATCTGTTTTGTTTTTTCCAATAGCCATCCAGCTTCGCGGTAAAGGCTTGAACAAATGTTTTTCACCTAATTTTGCCAATACTTTTTGATCTCTGCCAAACTTCCAATTATCAATATTTTCTTCTAGCAACCCGTCGGCAAAATCTATATGTAAATTGTTTTTTGGAAACGTAACAAAACCTGCTAACCATCTTGGTTCTTTATGATGTTGTAATACATGATTATTTCTAAATAAAGTTTTACATGTATACATATCAATTTCTCTTGTACATATAGTATCGGCATCAAGAGTAAAAACTAAATCTTCTTTTTTGAATTTATTTGCAACAGCAAGAAATCTTACTGCCTGTAAATATCCAATTTTACTATCGTCATTTGCAAAGTCTCTTTCTTCTTGAGTATAGTCTACAAAACGTAACGGTTTGTATCTTTCAGGATTTACTATATGACAATGAAGTTTAGCCCAGGGATTTTTTAAGTATATACTTGTTAATAGGCGTTCACCCCAATCAACATAATACTTGTGATCAACGCCTATTAATATATTATAATGTTGCATCTTCCATTCCTGCAACACGTAATTTAACAATATTTGTAATTTGCCATTGTTTCTGATCAAGTGCTTTTAACACGCCTAACCATTTGTTTCTTATTAATGCAAATTCGTTTATAATTTTTTCGTAATCAACAACATCTTGTTCACCGTCGACATATTTTTCTACATCACGACTACTCAATGCACGTTGATAATTTTCTAAATATTTTTTAAAAAACGAGCTACGCAGTCTACGTAGCTCTATATTTAAATATTCGAGTATTGCTTCAATTTCTTGAAGCTGATTGAAACGATGTTCAACAATGCCTGGCATTTGCGCAGATTGCTTTTCTACATTACCATGTAACTTACACTCTTGTTTTGCTTCTAAAAGTTCAGTTTCAAAGTATTGTATTGCCGCAGGTATTTCGTTAATGTTACGGCTAACTCTGCTATACCAACCCATTAATCGTCCCAATCCTCCTCGTCATCATAGAATACTTCGCTTTCATCTTCAAGATAGTATTGAATTGCTGTGTCTAAGTCTTTATCAGTGCCTAACGATTCCTTAAATGTAATATCATCAACACCGTAATCTGCTAACATATCAACAAACCTTTCGGCTGCTGTTTCGACGTGTTTTTTATCTAAATAGTTTTTAAACGTATTCCACACGTCAGCAATGACTTCTTCATTCATTCTCTGTGAACTCCTCGTCTTGATCAATCACAACTTCTTCGTCGGTTGCGTTAGCGATATTTACCATTTGTTCTTCTTTTGCCGGTAAATCGGCCATGATCATTTCGAGTAGTTCACCTGTCCAATTCTTACGATATTCTAATGTTTCTTCTCCGTTACTATCAATATACTTGTAACGATTGCCTTGTTTTTCAAGTAAGCCTTTTGCTTCTAGCAAATCAAACATACCTGAATATGGATCCATACCTGTTTCGTATGGAATTTTTACTTGCACTGCTTCAAACGGTTTTGCGTAACGTGTTTTCATAACCTTACACGCTGCACGAATACCATGTACTTGTGAAGTTTTGTTACCATCAGCATCTTCTTTGAGTTTTAGTTTCTTCATAGCAACAACCATTGAAGAAGCATACACAAAGCCACTGCCGCCTGAGATCTTATCATCTGGATCAAACATATCTTGTGATGCGTATGTATGATTAGTAACACACATGCCTACATTATATGAACCAAACATATTAACGCAGTTAGTAACAAGTGCTTTTAGTGCTTTTGCTTTACGACCCATATCGCCTTTCATATCACCTGCTTCAAACTGATTTACTTCAGTTGGCGACATAAGCATGCCTAATGAGTCAACTACAAACAACACCTTAGGACGATCTGCTTCATCCATAGCACGATAGTCATCCATAAATGTTGAGATAGTTTTAGCAACATCGTCGATCATTGCCATGTTTAGTTTTAGTAGTTTGCTCTCATCGCAATCAACGCCTAATGCTTCTAGCCATGTTTGATCTAGTGCGTTTTCTGAGTCAATTAGCACCACAAAGATGCCTTGCTCTTGTGCTGACTTTACAATGTTGCCAGACACAATGTAAGACTTGCCTGCACCTGATTCACCTGCAAACACGCTTACTTTACCAAGAGGAATACCTTTACGGAAATTACCACTTAGCAGATAGTTAAGTGCATAGTTGCCTGTGCTGATCCAATCTTGTGGATCATTAAAGCCTGCACTCATACCTTTAATAGATTTTGTTAATGAGTTTCGAAACTTGGAAGGATCGAATGCTTTTGTAGCCATACGTATCTCCTATTCTAAAAAGCAAAGGAAAGGGCCGAAGCCCTTTCTATTATTGGTTCTGACGTGCTCTGATCATTGCAAGAATGTCTTGTGCGCCACCTGCATCACCTGCTGGTTCTGCCGCTGCTTCTGGTGCAGGTGCAGGCTCTGGTGTTGCTGCTGGTGCTGGATCTTGCCAACCAGTATCATTTACAGTTTCTTGTACTGGTGCTGCTGGTTGTGGAGCAGGTGTTGGTGCAGGTGTTGTGTTTGGATCACCTGTACGTGCTGCCATACCTGCTGGACGGAAGTATTGACTCCAACGATCTGGATCATATGCTTCGCCATCTACACTTGCTTCAAACATTTCAGTAAGAACTTTAAGTTCTACTTCGCCTGGCTTTTTAGGAAGGAAGTCGTTGAGATTAAACAATCCATGATTGTTAATCGCAGCCATTTCTGCATCACCTAGTGGACGCTCTCTACGTGCCCAATTACTTGCGCCGTAGTCTGCATAGCCACCTTTTGTACCCTTTGACAAACGGAAGTCTACACCAGCAGTGTAATCTGTTGGTAGTTCTTCCATATCTGGGTCCATTAGTGCTGCTTTGATTAGTTGGAAGATTTGTGGACCAATAATGAATCTACGAATAGGATTCTCTGGTTGCGCATCTTCTTTCAATGGATCATCTACAACAAAACCTTGGAAGATATATGAACGCTTCTTCCAATACTTACGACCCATATCCTCAAGACTTGGATCTTTGAACCAACCACGTACCTCTTGTAGGATTGGGCATGATTCGCCATACATTTCCATACACGGAACTTGTACTTGTACTGGACGTGAATCAGTTTCACCTTTTACGCCAGCAAATGGAAGTTTGATCATCAAACGCTCTTTCCAAAAGAAAGTGTTTGAATCGTCGCCATCAGGCAAAAAGCGTAGCGTTGCTTGCTCGCCTTCTTTCATATTCCAAAATGGGTAAATTGCGTTATCGCCACCGCCGCTAGTGTTGCCGCTTGAACGATTTTCTTGTTCTTTGAGCTTTGCTCTAATTTCTGCTAATGATGCCATAGTTATGCCTCCTTGTTTTGCCTATGTTCTATGTGCCTAATATGTGTAGCACAAGTCTTATACTACACAAATGTATTTATCTTGTCAACTAAAAAAATCTCCAATCTTGATCATTTTCGTTAAAAATCAAGAAAGGTTTTTTGTTTATTTTCAATAGTTTACGATTTTTATTGTAAGATATATTCCATAACTTTTTGTATTCAGATTGCTTAGGTCTATCTGTGACAAAGTTTAGACCAGGAGCTGTATGTGTGATTGTAACTGGTCCAAGTTTATCAAGGTTAATCAGTTTTTCCCATTTGTCTTTGGATGTTTTAGAAAAGTAATGCATTTTAGTTAAAGTACAAAAAGTATTAAAAAGTTTCATATCATGCATACATCTGTTATAATCTATAATAAATGTTAACAAAGTATGATCTGGTTGATAATCTAGCATTGCCATTCTATACAATCCAGGATGCACATCTAACATTGGATGATTAGGTGCAATAGTTATTGGACAAAAATATTCATCAACTTGATTACTATAAAAATAATATAACTTTGTTAAATGCCACATAGGCTCATCATCATACCAGGCACCGGATCTATTATCAATGCTCACTTCATAATAGGTATGATTTTGCATTTTTGATTCTACTTGTGCAACTAGAGCTTGTATTAAATCAAAACGATGTCTTTTTGGAGTCCAAGGATACGGTATGTTTTCTAAAAAAACGTTTTTTCTTATTTTGAATAATATAAGATCATTACGTTTTAATGCTTGTTTTAACGTATCATATGAATAAGGAACTTTAGAACCTGCATACATTTAATAATGTGGGGCTTACCTATATTATGATAAGCCCGCTAATGCCTTTACTCTTTCGGTTTCAGGATATCTGCTATCCATTGTTTTCTTTTTTCTGCGGCTTGCACACATTGCCTCTGCTTTTTGCATGAATCTAGCAGCCGGTTCAACATATTGCTCTCCGTAATCTTTTTCTACCATGGTCAATACTGCTGTTTCGCCTTTAGGAAATGTTCCGTTTTCTCTATCAAAGTAAGATAGAATGAACTCTCCGATTGGTGTTTTTTCTTTTTCTAGTGTGATATCGTCTTCGTCTGAATCTGGGTGATCTATCTTATCGCCTTTTTTCTTGCCATTCATTTTTGCTTGGCGCACTGCGTGTGCATATGCATTGCCTTCTTCTATGCCCATGTTAGCCAATAGTTCATCTACAAACTCTTCTGGTTCTGATTCAGCGTTGTTAAATGTTTTGCCTGCCTCAACTGCTAACTGTTCTAGTTCACTGTATAAGAAATCGCCTACTGGTCCGCCTTTGTTTACTAAATCCATTACCATTTGTGATGGATTATCAGCGTTGGCAATCATATCAATAATTGCTTTTACATTGCTTTCGTTTGTGCTTTGTTCAGCAAACTGACCCATTAATCCTTCAAATGCTGCTTCTAGTTCTAGTTCTTCTTTTGTTTTTTCTGCCTTGCTATATTTGTCTTTTAAACGACCTAGTTCTTCTTGACTTGCGCCTTCACGACCTGCTTGTGCAGCCTTTTTCATATATTCTTTACCGTGCTTTTTTACACCTGTGTAATACTGCAAGCCTGATTCGTCTAGGTCTTCTGGACCTAGTTCTTCTACCATAGATTCACCTACTAGATTGTAAATGTATGGAAACACATCTTTTAACTCTTCGTTAAACTGTTTTACTGTAAGTTGATCAATCCATGCTTCTTCTACATCAGTTGGTACTTGCTCCATTACTGGTGCTACAAAGTTTGCAAATGCTTCTGCATAATATGCAGGTTTTTGCAAGTTTGAGATTTCTTTTTTTACATTTTTTACTCTTGTGTTAACAATATCCATATACTCGCTAAGTGTTTCGGCCATAACACTTTTGCGACTCATGTATGTCTTGAACTTGCCTAACTTTGCTAACTCTTCGCTTAAACTTGTAATATATTGTCCAAAATCATCAAATGCATGACCACCTTCGCTAACATGAACAGCCATTGCTCTTGCACCTTGCAAATGTTTTACAGGATATTTGAACTTTTCACCTTCTGGTGTTTCGATAAAAATAGATGAAATGTTTTTTAATCTACTTTCACCTTCGCCAATTGGTGCTGAATGTTTAATAGCAAGTCTTGCATTGCCTATTTTTTGAAAACTGGTTTTATTTGTACCATACATTTTAGATTCGGCCATAGGATTTTCCTCGTTACGATTTGTTGACAAGTAGTTGTAATCTTTTTTTGTTAAGTTTGCCTTATTAATATCTCTGACATCAAACTTCATCATTCTTTTTTTAGAAAACATTCTTAGTTCTTTTAAAAAGTTGTACCAACCGTCTTGTGTACTTTCTAACTGATTATCAACAAAATCTCTAGAAACAATAACAGTCAATCCTTCAACTGGATCAATACTAACACTTACTTTTCCTAATGGAACATTTTCAGAAACATATTCAAAATCAAAATATCTCGCTTCTTCAGGCACGTTAGTAACTTGCCCATTCTTATCACCTATTGTGACGTTTTCAAAGCGTCCTCTAATTTTGTCAAAAAGATCTTTTGATATTGTGTCAAACTTATTCATATAGTTATTTATCATATATTGCTACTTATAAAGATAGGCATGGGCATTTCGTAATCGTCTTCAGCTTCGATTTGAACAAACGTATTGTAAATCTTAGGATCCCAATCTTTCATGACTGCAATCATTCGCAAAGATAATAATAACGCACTAACTAAGTCGTCATTTGCTCCAGGTTTTGCTTGATAACTACTACCTGTTGCAATATATGCCTTTAGTTCAGATACTAAAGGTTTGCTTTTTATAAGCATTTTATCGTTTTCAATCATAGTTTTTAATCTAGCACATGCAGTCACTTTACTGCTATGTGTTGTGTTAAACCCCTTTCTAAACTTTCTAACATGTCCTTTACGTATAGGTTCACTTACAAACAATCCAGGTATATTTTCTTCGCCGAAATCTTGAATAACTAGCAAAGCTGCTTCTCCTAATCCGTTATTTTCTACACTCCAGTATATACCGTTATCACTGCCACGTTCGTCTCGCAAATATTGGCATATATCTTTTAATACTCTTATTTGTCCAGGTATTCCTGTGGTATTATGTTGCCATTCTGCAACTTGCTCGTAAGTCGGTAACTCTATTACTTGTATTGCAGAATAATCGCCTCCTGTGCCCATACTAGGATCTAATGCAATAGCATAGTTGTATTTGCCGCTTGGTTTTTTGTACCAACGTGTTTGCCCATGTCGTATTGTAGGTTCTGTACCTTCCATTACTGCAAGTTTTATACTATTAATAAGAGTTTCGTCAAATACTAAAAACTCACAACCATATTCTCTACGAAACTTTTCTTCGCCAATACGACCGATTTCTTCTTTTTTCCACTGTTCGTCTCTATCAGGATGTTCCCACCAATCTGCACGGAAAGCATGGAACCCATTGCGACCTACATCATTTTCATTTCCATATTCGTCAAACTTGTCTTCTGCTTGTTTCCAAATAGTAGCAAAAGTATCTTCGTCGCTGTTTGGTGTGCTGGTAAGAATAGCACGACCACCTGTTGCTAGTGTAGGTGAAATACTAGTCCAAAACTCTTCCGCAATGTTAGGTTGCACAAACGCAAACTCGTCACAGTATAATAACGAAATAGACAAACCACGTCCTGTGTTGCCTGTTGTTGTTTGGCTGATTATTCTACTACCATTTTCAAACTCTATTGAACCTTTGTTGTAACTGGTTACACCTGCTCTAATATGATCAGGACAAGTTTCATATACATAACGTATACGCTGCATAATCTCTTGGGCACCTGTGTATTTGTGAGCAGCAATAAGAATAGTTTGATCAGGATTAAACATAGCATACCATGCTAGATAGATACTAGCACAAGTGGTTTTGCCTGTTTGTCTAGGCATCATGTTTATGTTAAATCTGAACCTATGATAACTATCCATTAGTCCTAACTGATATTCATACGGATCAAACAATAGTTTGCCTCTTACAGGATGCTGAATGTGAGAAAAGTTTTTTGCAAAATGCAAATAACCTGTGTCAGGATCCATACAAGCTAATAAGTCTTCAACTTGTGCATTTGTATATGTTTCTTGTTTGTTGGCTTTTTTTACTAATACGCCATCTAATGATTTTGACATAAAAATATTTAGTCAAAAAAATAGCGCCCAAAGGCGCTATTGAGTTCTGGGGGATATTTACATTTTAACGCAGTTGTCTACGGTTTTACCGCCTTTTTTCTTAGTGCCCATGCGCTTGTAGCCTTTCCAGCATACTTTGCCGTCTACGCCTTTTTGTTTTTCTTCAGGCAGTGTAGTGTAGCTAGGCTTTCCACACTCACTGCATGTTGACTTTTTTTCGGTTAATGCTGCCCATAAACGATCTTTAATAGATGCTGTTTCTACAGCAGGATCTTTTACTCTTATTGCTTTCATGTCTTTTTGGCGATGTAAATCATCACCACTTGGAAGCATATCTACAGTGTCCATATATTCTTCTTCTGGCTCGTTGTCATAATCTTCCATTTCTACTTCTTCTGGTGCTGGCATCATTGAAGGTTCGTCTTGCACATCATTTACACTGCCGCTTGTAACTGCCTGTAGTGCCATTAAAACTTTTGCCATTTGTGCAGTGTCATCTAGTTTAATACTGATTTCACCGCCTGGTGCTGCCATGCCGTTGTCCATTCCCATTGGAGGACATTCTGCAATAGCCGATTCCTGCAATGTTTTCTTTTCAACATTGTCGAATCCTTTCAAAATGTTTAACATTGCATTATCCATAATAATCTCCTAGCTTAATACAGCTTTATCATTCATTTTATCATCAGCAGGTGTTTCTGCTTTGTAATCTTTATCGCCATTTTCTTTTTTGGCTTTTTCTAGTTCTTTAAGCAAATCCATTACTCGTGTAGAGCCTACGTCTGCTTGACCACTTTCGCCGCCCATGTCTTCCTGTGTTAACATTGGTTCATATTCTTTTTCGTCTTTTACTTCTTGATATTGTTCTTGTGGTTCGTCAGGATGTCTTACAATAATGTGACTTGCTGGTACATCGCAACACATTGCAATGTATTCTTGAACAGATTCTCTTGTGCTCGGATAACGTACTTCTGCGTCCCAGTAATGCACGTCAATATTTTCAAGTTGCGGAAAATCAAGTGGACGTTCTTGAATAGGTGTTTTTTTGACTTTTGACCAACTTGCAACTGCCCATTTTTCCATACATGTTTTTATTTGTTGTTCACAACCTTCAGGAAGATCGCCAGCAATGCCAATTTTCCAAGGATATGTTCTGTGACTTTCGTTTAATATTTCTTTGATACTGTTCATTGTACTATCCCGTTATACATTATTTATCACTTACACCCTTTAATCTTTCTAATAAACTGTTTCTATCAGTTACTACAAAACCCTCGCCGCTTGTAAATCCATCTGTGTCTCCAGAATCTGCATCTAGTTTTTGTTTCTTAAGTTGTAGCTCAACCATTTTGAGTTTTTTATCTAGTTTAGCAACTTTTGCATCTAAGTTTGTTTTTAACATATTACCTGCAACTTCAAACACACGTCCACTATAACGACTTTCAACATTCATACCTAAGTCCATTAAATCGTCATATGCTTGCATTGCTTTATCTGCTACTTCATTAAGTTCTTTATCAGCAAGTTCTCCTAAGCCTTTTACTTGTGGTAATGCAGCAGCAATCTTGTCAAGTTCTTCTATATCTCTTAATGTTTCTTCAGAAGCAGGAAGAGCTTGTGGAGCAACTTTTTCTTTTTCTATTATTTCTTTGTTTTCAGGCAAATCAAATAGATTTTCTAGTTTTTTTGTCATAGTATTATCCGTTATATACTAATATTATTTATCCTCTACGACCTGTATGGAAAATATCTTGTTCTGTTACAACTCTAAATGTAATTTTGTTTTGTTTACAATATGCTTGAGCAGCTGACCATTTAGCATGATTTAATAATACATGTGCTTGATTCTTTTTACTACGTCCAGCATTTTCCATTGTCATTTGATTACTAGGCTTTACTTCGATTAGTTCAGCTCTTTGTTCACCATTTGCATTTACATATGCAATAAAAAAATCAGGAACATATATTGTATGTTTACCTGTAAAAGGGTTTCTGTATGGAATCTTTATTGCTTCACTGGCCCATTTTGTTACACTAGGATGTTCGTCACAAAATTTCATAAAAGCAAACTCCCAACTACTTCTATATGTTGGAGTTCGCCCACCTATATATTTGTCAGGATTTTTTGGTGAAAACTTGCCTTGTGCATACTTTGCCATTAATCAACGATATTCCTTTCTTCTAATGAAGTATTAGAAGGTGTTTGTCTAAATCCAAGTATGCTGATTTTATTTCTATTTGTATTTAAAATAGCTGTAACAAGTTCGTTTAGTTTTACTTTATCTAGATTTTTTAATGTTTCTATGATTTCAAATACAGGTCTGCCTTCGGCTTTAGCTTGATTTAAAATCAAAGTCCCTGTACTTATAGCTGCTGATTTTTCAAATCCTTTTGATACAAAAAAAGAAACAACTGCATCTACATCATTACTTGCAAAGTTGATACTATCTTTTCCATAGTTTGTAAAAAAACTTTTAGTGGACTTTGCACTATCATTATTTGTTAACGTAGTTTCGTAGCTCATTTATAAAAACCTTTTGATTACAGCTTGTGTAATGTTTTGTGCAGTTTGATTATTAGGAAAAACAATATCTGCTATAGTGCCGCTAACAACGTTTTCAACTGCATTTTCTATACTACCTGGATTTTGCAAAATATTTGCTGCATTTACAACAACATTAGAACCAAATAAGTTTGAGTTTGTTTGTAACTGCTGCGATCCTTTTAGAGGTGCATTTCTTCCACTTAATGGACTTGTTGTTGTTGCTTGTCCTAAAGGACTTGGAGTTTGGTCGTACTTAAAATCTCCAAAACCCGCAGGAATGTTGCCCGGGTCTGTTATGTTTGAATCCATTACTACAGCTTCATAGCTTAAACGCATTCTATTTGTTTTAAACTCTGATCCTTCGCTATTTACTTCGTCGTGATCCCAACTATCAATAAGTGGATTTATTAAAGTAAAACTTGTAGAAGTTGGTTGCAAAGTTTGAGTGTGTAGTTGGAATATTTGAATACTAGTAAAAAAGTTGTCTGTTTTTCCAGGTCTATCTAAACCAAACTTATACGCCATCACATCCCCATTACTATATCCAGTATTTAAACCTTGCGATGTTCTTAAATATGCTGGATCTGTAACAACAGGTGAAGTATCGTAGTTATGAGAAGCATCTGAATAATAATATTCAAAATATTTTTGCCACAAAAAGTTTGTAAGATTTGCACTATCGTCATGCCATGTCATATTAATAGGATCGTATTGTACACCTGTTTGTATAACTTTTTTTCTATTATATTGGTTAAGTGTTTCTGTTCGCATTTGGTAACCTGGTAAGTCACACTGTTTAACCAAGAGATTGATTTCTCTTTTTGCAACATTATCAAGACCGTTTGTTGTAATAGTAATATTAGGATTTATGTTTAAAACTACATGATAAAGATGTTTTAGTTTTGGAGCCAAACGCATATTATTGTCAACAAACACTCTCGAAGCGTGTTGATAATCACGTAGTGTACTACCTGTTACGTTGTTTGCAAAAAGACCGTCGAATATTCCCATAATGTATTTATCTTATTAATAAAGTACCCATAAAATAAAAAAGCAAGGAAAAATCCTTGCTTTTTAAAATGCCAATAGTTTTGTAAAACTTTAGCCGCCTACCCCTGTCGTATTGTTTGTTAAAGGTCCGTCGATTGTTACATCTGCTGGATTTTGGATAGCGTTATCATACTGGATGTTAAGTGTGATAGATACTGGATCGTTGTTTGCGTATGCTAAAGTATTGTAGTTAACTTCTGTTACGTAGCAACCAAATAGTGCCCATGTATCTAGTGTTCTTTCTTCGATTGCACCATTGCCGCCATCTAGAATGTCAATGTCCATTCTAAACTTGTAGTCTTGTCCTGAAACTGGTGCAGCTTGTTCTGCAAAGTCAAACTGTTTCTGTATCTGTGCAGACACAGCAGCTTGCACATTGTTTGAAACATCATCTCTCAAGTTAAGTGTTACAGGGCTCCATGTGTGCTTACCTGCAAGGTTAACTTTTGAGTTGTATATTTCAATTGGCATGTTTTCAAATGTTAAGTTTGGCCTAGTTACATCGATAACTTGCTTTGTAAGTTCATAGTTAGGTGGTGTACCTGTACCAAAGTTAATGAGTCTAACACGGAAGCGATATTGTAGCTTTGGCATTAGTAAACCTTCGTTACTATTTGCTCCTGCATTAGGTACTGTGATTTTGTTTAAACCTATTGACATATTTTACTCCTATTCAAAAGTATTTATCATATTAGGGGGTTATTTTATAAACCCCCTATTTAATGATATTATAGTCCTGAAATCTCTCCTGTGTTTTTAAGGCGTAGCGGAATGTAAATAAACTCTACTGCCTTTGTTGGTTCGATTGCAATGTCTACATAAAGTTCGTTTCTATCAATTCTTGCTGGTGTGTTGTTTGTTGTATCACAAACTACCAAGAAGTCTTGTATAGCTCTTAAACTTTGTAGTTCTAACATTAGACTTTCTGCTGCTGCCTTAATCTCGTCTCTTGTAAACTTATCATTTGGTTCAAAGATGTAAGGTTTTGCAAGTTTCTTAAGTTGTCCACGTAAGTAAACAACCAATCTTGCTACGTTAACTCTGTCTAATGCACTTGCATTTCTTGCACGAGTTTTTTGTCCGTAAACTACTAAACCTGCGCCATTTAGGAAAGTGATAGGGTTAACATTGTTTTCATAAAGGATATTTCTTTGTCCTTCATTTAGTGCAATGCTTACAAACTCGCCTTCGCCATTAATGTAACCTGTTGCAGTAGCGTTAGTTACGCCACCACGTCTTGTACCTGCTGGTGCAAACCATGGATAAGCAACTTGGTCATTAAGTGCAATAGTACGCAGTGCAATGTGCGATGCTGGAACAACAATATTATTACCTGCATTGTCACTTGTGAATCCACTTGGATAGTAAACACCCAAATATTCGTCACTAGTTACTAGGCCATTTTTATCATCTTCTGCCGAAAGATTTTTGTTTGTTGCCCACTCGCTTAGTGATGTTGTATCACTTGCTAGTCTCATTGGTGAGTCGCCTACAACAAATGCCGTTAGTCCTCTATCAGTATTCAGTGTAATCATTTCACCGATTAGTTCTGGATAACCAGGCGATGCAATTAAGTTAAACACATTTCTTTCATCATCACGGATATCGTCATTGTTGTTGACTGCTGCCTGTAGTGCTTGTACTACAACTTTACGTTGTGCATTACGTCCAAAACTACCCGAACCATCTAGGTTGTTTGCTGATTCAGTTACCCAACGATGTGGATGATATCCTGCCATGCTTTCATCACTCTGACGAGCATTTTCGCCATCTACATCAATGTAGTTACGCTCAAAGCGTTTGACATTAAATCCGCTTCTACGTAGATTCCAAAGAATCATGCCTTTTGGATATAGTGCTGGATCTGGAGCATCTGGATCTAAGTAATCGCTTGTAAGTAGATCTGCAATCGTACCTTCTTCGTCGCTATTTGCGCCTGCTGTATTGTAACGAGCATCATCAAATAGCACACCGTTTTCTGTAGTTTGATCTGTTTTATCTAGCAGAACCCATTTGCTACTTGTTCCATTGTATCTATAGATCATTGGATAGTTTTCTAAATCGGCTGTGCTTACCCAGATATCTCCGTCAACTAATGCAGATTTATCTGATTGCTCAGTTGGCTCCGATGCAGAAACAATAGGACCATCTGGACTCATATCAGCATATTCGTTCTTATATCCTTTCCAGTTAGTTCCATCGTGTACCATGATATCAACTTCATCAACAACACTGCTGTACCATAATGCGCCATCTGCTGGTGTAGTTGTTGGCTCACCGTCTTTTGCAGTGTATGTTAATACATCCCAGTTACTTGCAAGATACTCTAGCGGGCTAGAACTTGAATCAGTACCTGGTTTATAGAACAAGTTTTTAGTGCTTGCTGTGTTTGTTGCAACATATGGTGTAAAGATTGTTCCAATAGAACCGTCTGTATCTGTGATACGGATATCACCACCTATATTGTGTGAAATTGTAACTCTATTATCTGAAGTTACACTTGCTCTTACATTTGTAAGTCCTGATGCGTTAATAGCTGATGCAAGTGCTTCTGCGTCGGCTGCTACACCTGTTGCTGTCCAAGATACAGTTGCGTTTGTTAATGCTGCACTATTTTTTCTTGTTTCTTGTAATGTAAACGAGTATGTTGCTCCACCAAAAGTACCTGTGCCAACAACTGCACTTGTGATTGTTGTTGCACCTGCATTTGCTCTTCTAAAGATTTTAAAGTTTGCTAATGCATCTGTTGCTTCTGATGTATTTGACATTACATATAATGCGCCAACTGCAAGATTTGCTCCGCCACCTGTGCTGTCAAGTTCTTTTAATGCAGTGTGGTTGTTTGCATAGATAGGAGCCTCTACTTCGCTCCACTCGTCTGCGGTTGCATTGTATGTTTTAACTAAGATATTTGCACCACTGTTTGGTGTAGTTGTTTTGAACCAAACACTACCTGTTGGTCTTGGTGTTGTATCAGTTGATTTCCATTCTGGTACTGCTGTGTGTGCAGCAATAGCTAGTTTTGGAAGTGCACGTTCTGCGCCATCTGCTGGTAATCCTAGTGCATCAAGTGTTGCGTCATCACCATATATTGCTACAGTATCTGCTTGTGCACCTGTGTAGAAAATATGCAAGTAACCGTTTACAGCTTTTGCTGTTAAACCGCCAACGCCTGCACCGTTAATATCGCTTACAACGTCAGTAAGTGTTGTGCCTGACATTACAATATCTGTTTGTATACCAGTTGAGTCTGAACCTAAATCAACTGTAATGGTTTTACCTGCTGTTACAGTTGGGTTATTATTTACGCCTTTTAAGAACGGATGACTTGCTCTCCATTCAGTTGAACCTACTTCAACCCATACACCTGTGCTATTTTTGTACCATAGTTTATTTGTTGTTGTTACTGCAACAACTGCGTAATCTCCGTTGATACCAACAGAACCTTTTGGTGTATAATCTTCGCCTGTATAATCAACAACTTTTGTTGTATCTGTGATTACAATAGGAGTGATTAGTGTAAATGCTTGACCGCCTGTAGTTGTTGCTGCCTCGCCATTCCATTCAAACATACCATAGTTTGAATCATTTGTATCAAACCAATATGCACCGTCTGCTGATTTTCCTGCTGTTGCTGTTGCACTTGCTGTAACACCATCTAAGTCAAGATCTGCACGAACAATATATGCTCTGTTTGCTACACCTAAATATGAGTATGCAGCTTGTAGACCATATTCGTTTTGTTCGCCGCCGTGAATACTGTTGTTATTTTCGTCGGTATAAAATAGTGGATCACCAAAAGTCTCTGCAAGCTCTCTTTGTGAACTCATCACATAAACTTTACCTGCATTGGCTTTTGTTGTACCAGGCGCTATACCCGTACCGCCTGGATTTGATTTATTTTCCTTTGTTGCTACAAAGATAAGCGGTGTTGTGCCTGGTTCAGCCGGAGTGTAGAAACTCTCGTCTATTACTGAGACCTGAACACCTGGTGATGTCAATCCTGCCATTATTATTCTCCTTAAGGATGCTTATAGTAATATTTAGCAGGTAATCCTAAAAACCACCGGTTTTTAGCGGTTAAGTACGTCTATTATGTAAGAAAAATATTAAATCTGTTACCCAAAACTCTAGATCATCAACTGTTCCATTGTTGTCAATATGATAGTCTGCCATCCACGGTTCAATACTCATTGAGTCTTTTGATTCTGGTGGCAAATGATCACCTCGATCCACCCAGATAGCATAATCAAAAACACCAGTATTTTTCATTGCAAAAAATTCACGTTTATTACGCAAACCACAGTAAATATCGTGTGCTTTAAATATTTCTCTACCAAGTTTTGCAGCATCAGGATAGTTATAATCACAAATAGCATTATACCATTCTGCTCTATGATTGTGTCTGTCTTTATAACATTCTTCTTCCGAAGTATAGTTATACTTCTTTTTTAACATATCATAGATGAACAGTTTAGAACAAAATGCACTACTACTTTCAAAACTATATCCGTGTTTATCTCTTAATATTTCGCAGACTGTATCTTTACCATGTCTACCGTGTCCGACAATCAATAACTTTTTTCGCATAAGTTATATTACATTGATCGCATATATTTGTCAACCAATAGTAAATGCATATCCTGTGCCGCCTGCAACTGCTAAACTTGCTTCTGCTTCTAGTTTTTCCATTTCAGACTGGGCTTCTGCTTTAAGACTCGCTCCATTAAGGCTAGTACCGCCTTGAGGACCTGCAATAGTAGCGAACTTTTCACGTGCTTCTCCTAACATGTATTTACAAGCAGCTAGTGTATAATCTTTGATCCATTGTTTTGCAAGATAATCTTTGAGTATTTCGCTGTCTGGTCTATAGTTATAACACTCCATAAGAACTTCTTCACCTGCTCTTGGACGCTGTAAAATAGTTAGCTTTTTTGTTGTGGAGTTCCATGTAAACTCGATAAAACTACCAAACATACGTCCTACTAGTTCTTGTTGTTGTGCAAACAACTCGTATGTTGCTAAGCCGCCCATACCGCTTCCTGCAAGCAAATAGGTATTAGTGTAGGCAAGATTAAACGGTTCATACAATGTACCTCCGTCTCCGCCGCCGCTGCGTGAACCAACACTTCTACGAAAAATTTTATTTACTTCTGTGATTTCGTTTGGTAATGTATAATCGTTTTGATCTTCAACAAGTTTTAAACTTACATAACTTTCTTCTACACTATGATCGCTACGCATTCTATAACGTGTTAACGCTTTTGTTAAAGCAGTTTCATAATGTATTGGATCAAGTTCAACATCAACCATGCCTCCACCTAGAAAAGTGTGTGCATAATCGTATATTTCTTGTTTCTGAGTTACTAGGTTACTATCGGCCATTTTTTATCTCCAATAGTATTTATCGTATCGATAAATATGTATATGCCAAGACTTAGCTTATATAGACCAAACAAAACAGCCGACTATGAGTTTTTAGATAAAGTTATCTACGAACAGTTTAGTATTGGCGGAACTGACCTTTTTGTACACAAGTTTATAGGAACTGAAAATCCTACTGACGAAGATGCAACAGCAGACCAGCCACAGTATAGTACTCAAAGTGAGAGAAATATTCAAGATATGTTATTCCTTGAAAATCGTGACAGAAAATATGATAAAGACATTTATACCATTAGGGGTATCTATAATGTTTCTGACACTGATTTTAATCTAAGTCAGTTTGGTTTATTTTTGCAAAATGACACATTGTTTATAACAATACATCAAAATGCTAGTGTTAAAACTTTAGGCAGAAAAATTATGAGTGGAGATGTTATAGAACTTCCCCATTTAGCTGATGAATATGCAGCAAACGATTACAGTGTTGCATTAAAAAGATTTTACGTTGTAGAAGATGTTAATCGTGCAGCAGAAGGTTTTTCACAAACTTGGTATCCGCATTTGTATAGATTAAAACTTAAACAAATGGTAGATAGTCAAGAGTTTAAAGACATACTTGATCTTCCTGCAAATGACGATGCAGACAATACACTAAAAGACTTGTTAAGTACATTTGAAAAAGAAATGCAAATCAACAATGCAGTTGTTGCACAAGCAGAAGCAGATTCTGCTAAAAGTGGTGCCGATACTACACACTTGTATACTTTACAAGTTGACGAAAACGGAGTGCCCGAACTTAACACTGTCGATGTTACAGACTTAGACGCATCTAGTAGTATAGAAGCTGATAGAATAAACAAAGCACCGGAAAGAACAGGATATACTGGTTACTTATTAGGCGACGGTATTCCTCCTAATGGCGAAGCATTTGGTAGTGGTATAACATTTCCTACAAATACGCATGTTGGCGATTATTTTTTACGCACTGACTTTTTGCCGAATAGACTATTTAGATATGATGGAAGTAGATGGGTAAAAATGGAAGATGCAGTAAGACATACACTTTCTAACAGCGATACAAGAAATACACAGCGCACAGGATTTGTTAATAACACTAACGAAAGTAATATAGCAGGCGATACTGTAAAAGAAAGACAGAGCTTGAGTAAAGCACTCAAACCAAAGGCAGATAACTAATGCAACATTTTTATGATGGACAGATTAGACGTTACATAACTCAAATTGTTAGATTGATGAGCGGATTTACCTATAAAACTAACGATGGAACTATATCAAGTATTCCTGTTATGTACGGAGATATCACTAGACAAGTTGCCAACATCATAAGAGAAAATAGTGAAAATAAACTTCCATCGGTGCCACGCATAAGTGTTTATGTGACAAATTTAGAAATGGACAGAAGTCGCTCAAGTGACGCAACATTTGTCAGTAAAATGAATATTAGAGAACGAGCATACGATAGTGATAATAATGAATATTTAAATACTCAAGGTAAAAACTATACTATTGAACGTCCTATGCCAAGTCCATATACACTAGGAGTAGCAGTTGATATATGGACAAGTAACACTGATCAAAAGTTACAAATATTAGAACAAATACTGATGTTATTTAATCCTAGTTTAGAAATACAAACAACAGATAACTATGTTGACTGGACTAGTTTGAGTGTAGTAAATCTAGATAGAGTAAACTTTAGTAATAGAACTATACCAGTAGGTGTTGATAGCGAAATAGATGTAAGTTCGTTAGAGTTTAGTACACCTATATATATTAGCTTACCAGTAAAGGTAAAAAAGTTAGGCGTTGTAACAAATATTATTGCAAACATATTTAATGAAGCAACAGGAGATATTGACTTAGGCCAAAGTATGCCTGTACTTAGTGCATATAGCGAAACTCCGCATCCTATTGAAAAAGTTGCAGATAGCAATCTTGATACAACAACAAGGGTAGACGATGTAACAAATAATAGAGTAACAACTTCAACAACATTTAGAGATTATGGTGTTTATATTTTAGGAAATACTGCACAACTTGTTGATGGAAGAGATGTTGGCACTCATAACTGGAGAGAAGTCATTGAAGCATATCCGGGGCAATATGTTGCAGATGTATCTAAAATAACATTACGTAAAGATAATACAGATAGTTTAATAGTTGGTACATTTACATTAAATGCAGTAAATGAGACAAAACTTACTATAAACTGGGATTCAGATACTTTGCCAACAGGAGACGTAATAGAAGGACCTGCACGTAGTTCAAATAGTTTAACAAGCATAGATAAAATAGTAGACCCATATAACTATAATCCAGCAACTGATAAAACTAGTGGATTTAGAGTATTGATATTAGATGATATAAATCCTAGCGATAATGTAGGACAGAATGTAGGAGATACTCCATATAACTTTGCTTATGACGGGCCCGATGCATGGAAAAATGATGACGGTACAGATTTTGTTGCAGGAAAAAATGATATTATTGAATGGGATGGTGCAAAATGGCACGTTGTATTTGATGCTAGTGCTACAACAACATTTACTAATACACAAAATCTTACAACTAATATTATCTACAAATGGACAGGCAGCGAATGGATACAAGCATATGAAGGCGAATATTCACATGGTAACTGGAATATCCAACTCGGTGGATAACTATTTGTATGAAAAAGATAGTATGTAGTGGAGCTCTATTCTATACTCTCAACACTAGTAGATTTTTACTTTTACACAGAACTGCCAGTAAACATAATAATGTTTGGGGTTTAGTAGGCGGTACAAACGAAGAAAAAGAAACTCCATTTGAAGGTTTAACTAGAGAAATAGAAGAAGAAATAGGCTTCCTTCCTGAAATAAAAAAGACAATGCCTTTAGAAACATTTATTAGTAAAGATGATCATTTTCATTTTCACACATATTTGTGCGTTGTAGAAAAAGAGTTTATTCCAAATCTAAATAATGAACATGATGGATATGCATGGGTAAGTTTTAGCAAATGGCCTAAACCATTACATCAAGGACTGACTAACACGCTTAGAAATAAAACGAATCAAAGAAAACTACAAACTGTTTTTGAAGTTGTCAAACTGTTGTCTTAACCAATCAAAATCATTGATTTTGCGCAATGCTTCAAGATTGCCTCTATTATTTTCACCGTATTTTTTGCCGTGAATAGCACCACTAATCGCTGCATCACCAAACAACTTATCTTTACCTCTTGTACACCAAGCATTTAATCTAAACTCGGTTTCATCGTCAAGTTGTCCGTCAATTGCTCTTGCACTTAATTTTACACATTCACGGAAGGCACTACGCCACGTACTAAACTCGTCTGTATTAAACTTGGTAATATTGGATACTCTATTAACAGTTTTAAACAACGGACTAATGCTTGTAGTCATATCAGGCTTGCTTGTGTCCATGTTAATAGTAAGATCTCTTGGTAATAGTTTTACAGCACCATAACCATATATTAATCCATTAATAGGATTTTGTGACTTCCACACATGCACAGTTTTTCTACTGTCAGGATCATATGCAGGTACATAGTAATCAAAGTTAAAGTTGTCAACAATTTGAGCATCTGCGTCTACAATCCAAATCATATCTGTTTCAGCTGTTTGTGCTGCCATAATATGAGCTTGGTGTATACCTTCAACTCCATGCACCCTATGTATAGTTCTTTCAGGAAACTTTTGTAATAAGTTTTCAAAGTTTTCATTTGCATGTTCTTCATCTTTACTAATAAACACAATATCATAAAGAGTTGGATAACTTGCAATAACTTCGTGTTGTTTCTTATTTGTTAAGAAACGCATGTTTATTTCTCGCTCAGTAACCGGAACTTTTTTGCTTACAAGACTAATGCCGTCCCACGCATCGCCGTTTTTAAATACATGATTTGTATTTCTTTCAAACCATTGATTATGAGAAAAATACATATCAAAATCAAAGTTATCTGCAATATTTACTTCAGGCGGAATCATCCAAAACATTTCTGTTTTTGATTTTTTGAGAGCATGTTCGTAATCACTGTAGGTGTTGATTATAAACTTTTCGTATTTAATTGGGCCACTAGCAACAATATTCCATTCTTTTCTTTTAGCAACTAGTCTATGCTCAATCTCTTTTTGTGTTAAAGGTGAACGTTTTGTCAGCAAGAATAAGCCATTGTGTAAATCTTCGTTATTTACTTTGTGTACAAATGTATGATTAATACTTCTATCATAACTGTTATGATGACTAAAATACATAGTCAAATCAAAGTCGTTGTTTATTTTAATATTAGGAGTAGTTGCCCAAAACATTTCGGTGCTCGAATCTTCTATAGCTTCAAGATAATCATCGTATGTTTCGATATTAAATATATCATACGGTTTAGGCTTACTTACTACTGTTTCCCATTTTTTACTATTTGCGTAAAATCTATTTTCTACTTCTTTCCTAGTAACAGGACTATGTTTTGTAAACAAAACAACACCGTCATAATGTTCCCCATTTAAAAATACATGATTTGTTTCTCTGTCATACCTATTATCATGAGAAAAATAAATGTCAAAATCAAAGTCTAAAATATCTAGATCGCTTGGTACACCCCAGAACATTTCAGTTTTACATGTATCTAATGCAGTTAAATAATCATCATAACTATTGATAGTAAACTTGTTATACATTACGGATTTACTTGCAACAGTATTCCATTCTTTGCCTGCGAGCAAGTGTCTATATTCAACTTCACGCTGTGTTACTGGTCTGTGCTTGCTAAACAAAAATAATCCATTACGTAGTTTTTTATCACCAACTTGATGAATAAAACTATGATTTTGTTTTCTGTCATAGTCATTATCGTGGCTGAAGTAAATGTTAAAGTCAAAATCGCTTGTATCTATGTTATTACTGCATCCCCAAAACATCTCAGTATTAGACGATTCTAATGCATTAACATAATCCATGTAAGTTTCAATATTGAACTTATCGTACACAACTTTTGTACTTGCTTCAATATCCCATTCTTTAGCGTTTACTATATGTCTATATAATATTTCTTTTTCAGTAACAGGTGTATGTTTACTGAGTAAAAACAAACCATTATACATTTTTTTGCCATCTACATTATGAATAAATGCATGATTTGTTTTACGATCGTATTCATTATTCCAATCAAAAACTATACTAAAATCAAAGTTATCTGTATTAATGTTATGTGTTTTTGCCCAAAATAGTTCTGTTTTTGTGTTATCTACAGCAACTAGATAATCTTCATATGTATCAATATTGAATATATCGTATTGTTTAGATTCACTTAAAATAATATCCCATTCTTTTCTTTTTACAATATGTTTATGTTCAACTTCTTTTTCTGTAACCGGAGAATGTTTACTGTAAAGTATTACTCCATTATAACTTGTTTGATTACCTTTGTGTAAGAACTGATGGTTAGTGTTTCTGTCATACTCGTTGTCATGAGTAAAATAAATATCTAACGGTGCACATAACTTTGTATAACTCGATAAACCCCAGAACATTTCTGTTTGAGTTTTACTAAATGCTTCAACATAATCATCGTATGTATCAATAACAAAACTATCGTATTGTTTTGCTTTTGTGCAAGGACTTTTCCATTGTTTCACATCTATGATATGTCTATATTCGATTTCTTTACTTGTAATAGGTTTGTTAATACTTAGAAGAAAAATACCATTATACTTGTCATCACAATGCAAAAAGGCATGATTCATATTTCGATCAAATACGTTGTCATGACTAAAATACAAACTATAATCAAAGTTAGAATCATCAACGTTTCTAGACGTAGCCCAAAACATTTCTGTTGTTGAGTTATCTAATGCTTCAAGATAATCGTCATAACTTTCAACAATAAACTTATCATAAGTTTTTGGTTTACTTGCTACAATATCCCAATACTTACATTCAGCAATGTGTCTATACTGGATTTCTTTTTCTGTTACAGGCTTGTTTATACTCATCAAAAACAAGCCATTGTATAGTTGTTCGTCTTTTACTTCATGTATAAATGCATGATTAATATTTCTATCATATTCGTTATCATGTGTAAAATAAATGTCAAAGTCAAAATCACTTGTATCGATATTTTTACTTGTCATCCAAAACATTTCAGTTTCGCATGTATCCATTGCAAACTTGTAATCTTGCCAGCTATCAACTGTGTAAACTTCGTATTTTTTAGGTCCACTAGCAACAATATCCCATTCTTTTCGATTTACTAAAAACCTGTGTTCTACTTCTTTTTTACTAATAGGACAATGTCTACTGATTAAAAATAAACCGTTATAATATTCTTTACCATCAACTACATGTTTAAATGCATGATTTATTTTTCTATCATACTGATTGTCATGACTAAAATAAACACTTGAAAAATCAAAATCACTAGTATCAATATTAGCACTACTCATCCAAAACATTTCTGGACCGTTATTATAAAATGCCATTTCGTAATCTTCAAAACTATCCACAATATACAAAGGATATGTGATAGGCTTACTTGCTATTGTTAGCCATTCTTTGACATTAATAATATGTCTATACTCTAACTCTTTAGGTGTAATAGGAGAATGCTTACTTAATAAGAATAATCCGTTGTAGAGAATATTACCATCTACGCCATGAGCAAATGCATGGTTGTGTGTTCTGTCATATGTATTATCATGAGTAAAATAGATACTAGAAAAATCAAAACTACTTGTGTCTATATTTTCACTATCTGCCCAAAATAACTCCGTTGTGCTTTTTTCAAGTGCAATTTTATAATCTTCATATGTTTCGATTATAAACTTGTCATATTGTTTTGCACCACTTGCAACAATATTCCAATGCTTTACATTTATTAAATGTCTGTACTCAATTTCTTTTTCAGTAACTATACAGTTCTTTGAAAATAAAAATATACCATTGTAAAAATCTTCATTGTCTACTCTGTGAATAAATGCATGATTAATATTTCTATCATATGTATTGTCATGAGAAAAGTATAAATCTTTTACCATGCCACTATAAAAGTCAACGTTGTTTGTTACACCCCAAAACATTTCTGTTTTTGTATTTTCTAGTGCATTTAAATAATCTTGATATGTTTCTACAACAAACTCGTCGTATATCACAGGCTTACTTGCAATAATATTCCATTCTTTACGTTTTAGTAAGTGTTTGTGCTCAATCTCTTTTTGACTAACAGGATTGTGTATACTCATTAACCACAACCCATTATACAAGTCTTTGCCATTTACTTGATGTATAAATGCATGATTTGTTTTACGATCATATTCGTTACTATGTTCAAAATACTGATTAAAATCAAAATCTATACTAATATTAGGAGATGTTGCATAAAACATTTCTGTTTTTGTATTATCTAAAGCATATAGATAATCTTCATATGTTTCAACATTAAAAATATCATAGGATACTGCGGTACTTAAAACAACATCCCATTCTTTACGTTTAGCAACAAATCTATGTTCGACTTCTTTTTTTGTAAGTTTTTTATTTTTGTTTATAAGATATAAACCTGTGCGGAAAGTATCATTATTTGCAGCATGTAAAAAACTATGATGTTGATTTCTATCTATTACACTGTGGTAGCTGATATAAAAGTTTTCAATAACATCATAATCTAGGATATTGAGATTTTTACTGCTCATCCAAAACAAGTCTGTTGTTGTATTTTCCACTGCATCTAAGTAATCTTGATAGTTGTCTACTTCAAAAATATCATAAGATTTTGGAAAACTTGCAACAATATTGTGCTCTTTCTTTTTTACAAAAAACCTATTGTTTATTTCTTTTTCGCTTAATGACACATTTTTACTAAGCAAGGCAATACCGTCATACATGTCATTGTTCAAAAATACATGCGTGATGTTTCTATCGTATTGATTGTGATAATTAAAGTATAAATCAAACTCAAAATCTGATTTAACAACAACATCATCAGGCACTGCCCAGAACATCTCTGTTGAACTACGCTCTAATGCTAGTTTGTAATCATCGTAGTTATTGACTACAAACTGATCAAACTTTTTTGGGCGGCTTGCTACCACCTCGTGCTCTTTTTTATGAGTGTAAAATCTATGTTCAAACTCTTTTTTAGAAACTTTAGCGTTTTTTGAAAACAGTGCAATACCGTCGTAACTTTGATCATTTAAAAAGACATGATTGATGTTGCGGTCAAACTTTACATGATGATCAAAGTATAAACCAAAATCAAAGTCGTCGTCTACTTCTACATCATTTGGAACATACCAAAACATTTCAGTTTTACTATTTTCTAATGCATGTAAATAATCATCATAACTGTTAATAATAGGTTTATCATAAGGTACAGGATTACTTGCAAGTATTTTTACTTCTTTTTTATTGATGTAAAATCTATGATCAACTTCTTTATCGGTTAGTTCATAAAATTTTGGTAAAAGAACAATACCATCTTGGCTGTCTCCGTTTCTAAACATATGAGCATATTTTTGACTCCAGTCGTCTGGCTGATATGAAAACTTGAAAATAGGAGTCACGTCAATATCATCTGGTACGATCCATAACATATCAGTTTCACTCAATGCTTGTGCTGTATCAATAGCATCTACACATTGTGCATGTGGAAATCTATCAAGCAGTTTTTTATATTGTGTAGAGTTTTCATCTCCAATAAAAAACAAATCAAACTGCGATTTTCCTTGATAAACGTCATAAACTCCTGCAATATGATCGTGTTTTTCTCTAAGTTCAGTTGTAAATCTAGTAGGACACAACTTACACCATTCATAGGTTTTTATTCTGTGACTAGATTTATAAACATAAGGAAATACTTGTACTTTTCCTTTTGCAGTTGGCCGAACATATAAAGGAAATGTGTCTAGTAAGTCTAAATCTTCATGTATAATCCATACCCACTCTGCTTGGTCTTTGTATTGTAATGCTTGAGTTTCGTCTTCTGGATTATCTGTCCTGTGAATAGGCCAGGTGTTTAAAAAATGATTTTTTAAAACGTCTTGACCATTATATACCTTTTTTCCAAATTTTTCAAACTTATCAAATGCTGTGCTCATTGTAAATCTTTTAACCTAAATGATTTTGTTCCGTAATGTGCTATTTCTTGACTTAGAGCTGCATCTACATAGATTTCAAATCCAGCGTCATTTGCGTTTTTACAGAAAAAAATATCTTCGCCGCTTAAATCTTTTGTATCTTCGTTGTACAAATACTGATGATACGGTTTAGAAATATATTTATATACATGTGTTTTTACCAACATACAGCCCATAGCAACTGCCCAAATTTTATGTAAACCTTGGTGTGCATCTAATCTTACATTTAGATTGCTTGAATCGGGCCAAGCAGTGATATTGTATGGCGGTACTCTTGTGCTGTATGCTGCTGCAACAATATCTTTATCATGCTCTAATAAAGTGTTTATTGTTGCAGAAGGTACATGCATGTCACTATCTAACCACATAATATGTGTAGCATCATACTCTAAGGCTTGATCTACTAATGTGTTTCTTTGCTGAGGTATAACCGAACCTAAGTTAATAAAGATTTTAAAATCAATGTTATTTTTTGTCAACAAAGAAGAAATATTAGATAAACTTAGTGCAAATCCTGCATGAACATAGTCTCGTGCAGGCACACATATTGCTACTTTCATTAGACGATTTCTTCAGAAATAGTATCCAAGTTAAGTTGTTTTTCAGCACCAATAGTGCTTTCGTTTAGATCTCTTGCTTTGCCTACAGCAATCTTAACTGCTTCTTTAAAATCTTCACTAGGAAGAGAACTCATTACAACCATATTTTCAGGTTGAACTTTACCTAAAGTTAATAAGTCTGCTGCTGCTTTGTGTGCAATGACGTTAATCCAATGAGTTCTGTCGTCTTGTTCTACACGATCAGGATGATTTACCTCAGCTTCTGATTCGCCACCTAAAATAGATTCTACAATCTCATTATAAATGTCTTCATCTTCTAGGTTTAGTGAATCTAGTTTAAGTAGCTTTCTAGATTTGCTAAACTCCGTAGAAAGTTCAACATTGAGTATTTGGTATTTTGAATACATGTATATCTCCATTATTTGTTATAATATATATAACTAAGTTTGTTTTGTCAAGTGATTTTTATGGTATTTCATAACTATGAACATAACCAGCTTGATCTCTTAATATCATAGCCGTTCCTGTTGAATTTACATCCATTCCAGTTACAGCACTAATGTACCATGGAAGTGTAAATGTTCCGGTTATTGATGCACTGTTACTACGAAACGGAGTTGGAAGTGAAATTTCGTAAATAATAGCTCTATCAACTAAACGTGTTTGAGTATACCTTGCGTTATAAGCCACCCAAACTTTATCTCCTTCAGGAGACATAGCAAAACATCTTGCAAAGTATGACGCAGATGCCTTTCCTGTTATATTTGACAAGTTTAAAGAACTATAAAAACTTGCAGCACTAGGACTACTGATTACGCTGCTTGTTCCTCTGCTGAATACTAGTGTTTGTGCAGTAGTGTTCCATTGTAAATATGCATGATAGATATATGGATACGTTGGTAGATACGTTGGGCTGTATGCTTGAAAATGTTGTACTTGAAAATCTGTAGTTACTGTGCTACCAATGGTTCTACTAGCATAACTATTACTTACACCATTAGCAATAGTTCCTGCTGAGTTTAACCTTCTATACATCAAAACATAGGTACCATTATAGTTAATAACTTGTGATATACCTATACTTGATTGCGGATGCATTTTCATGCTCATAACATTTTGAGGTGTACTTGAACTAAAATAAAAAGGCATTGCAGCAGTATGTGCCCAAGATCCAGAAGCTTGACTTGAGTTAATACTTGAAAAGTCGTAAGCAGTAGGCATGTCTTGTTCAATATATTCACGATTAATTATAGATAAAAAGGATGTTCCGTTTAGATTCCAACATACGCCACCTTCCATAAGACCGTTATTGGTAGCATTAAGACCAGTATATTGCAACTCAGCTTGATCATCAAAATGCCACAAACTTAAATGTGCACCACTGTGTCTATTTGGTTTTGTGGTTTTAGTACTCCATGTTGACAAGTCCCATGCTGTGCTAAGTTCGTATGCAGTTATATATCCATTGTAGGTTCCAGGACCTCCGGCAACTAACTGTGTTCCATTTGGGGCAAATGCAACTGGTGCAATTCTTCCATATGTTGGAAGATCTGGGCCTCCAGTTTGTGTAGTAGTAGTACTGGGTTTCCAGTCAAACCAAGCTGTTCCACTATGAGTTTTCATGTCCATTGTTTTACCAGCAATGTAATATGCCCAAAAATGAAAACCATCGTCAGCAAAGCCACCTCTATAAAATGCTGTGCTTGTATTGTCAACTAATCCTACTAGATTTGGAAAACTTCCATCATATAATCCAGCAAATGTATAAGGTGTTCCCCCTGGCATTGTTCTATAGATTTCCCAGGAGCATTCTCCTGTAGATTTTTCACCCATGTAACAGAACATATAGCCACCATCTCTCCAAGCAATACCATTTCTTCCAGAATATCCTGAGTTTCGTTGTTGGTCTGTAAATGTTTCATCCGGTGTTGCACTAGCAGTACTAGTATCAAACGGTGTTGTACAAGTTCTAATAATAGCACCTTCGATGCCAAAGCCCAATGTGGTATTATGTTGTGTCAAAACTTTTGTACCGTCGGAGTTAAAGTCGATTTGATTTGCGCCTTTGTTAGTAGGTTCGTCTATATAAATGTCTGGAACACCGTCACCTACTAAACTGGTTAAATCGTATGGATTTGGAATATTCCAAATAGCAGTCATTTCGCTACCAGAACTGCTTTGCCAAGCAACAGCAAGTTTTGATCCTCCATCTACCCACTGAGCATTGTAACTAGCACTTGTACCAGTGTACAGATAAGGAACTGGTTTGTTTGTTAATCCTCCACCTGGAACCAAAGAAGAAACAATCCAGTTATTACCACTAGTTGTAAGTCCGCCAAATGTTGCACTTAGAAATATAGTTGAACCAACTGAAATACCTAAATATGATCCTAAAACGCTCATTACAATAGGTGTACCGCTTGCACCAAAATAGTTGCGTACTTCTGTCATTGTTATTTGAGAGCCGGTAGGGGGTAATGCCATTTATAAATTGTCCTATTTTACTTATTTTAACAAAAAGAATCTAAGATGTCAACAAGTAAGGGCTTGATGCCCTTACTCTATTTATCTATCAACTTCTTGACCATTTCTTTAAGTTGATCTATTTCTTCCTGTTGTTCTTTTATAGCTTCGATTAAAAGAGGAACCATCTTTTCATACTTAACTGTTAAGTAATCTTCTCCTGATTTACTTCCAATGTCGTCACCAGTCTGTTCATCACGTAGTCTATCAAACGGTGCATAATCAACTGCTTGTGGTAATACTTTTTGAACTTGTTGTGCAAGTACACCTGCATCGTTGACTTTTATAGTTGGATTAAATCCTAGTTCTTCTACTTCATCAATCCAATCATAATGCACACCTTGTAGTTGCTTAACTTTATCAATTGCATTTTCAATAGGACGAATATTTGTTTTCAATCTTTCATCTGATGAATATGCTGTTACTTCGCCTGTTGCTGTAAACGATGCCGAAACATCAACAGTAGTATTGTTACAAGTTAGTCGAGTACCACCATTGTAATACAATCTAAAGTAACTGTTTCTTACAGCTAAGAAGTGTGCCTCGTTATCAACATCGTTATATAGATATGTGCTTGAGCTACCATCGTGCATTAACACAATGCGTCCGTCAATGCTGTAACCTTCCCAGCCGTTTACGCCGGAACCACTTGTTTGTATAGTACCATAACTACCGGTAACATTGGTAATACCACGTGTGCTATCAACTCTAATAATACCGTCTGCACGTAAGTTACCTGGTGTGTATATACCGTTTGTAAACTCACTAGCATTATTCATACGCAACCAACCGTCATCAAAATCTGCACTCAATGCTGTTCTACTGTTAAACGCAATACCTCTATTATCGCTTGTGCTATTACCAGTAAAATCAATGATATCGTCGCTTGTGCTTGAATAATCATAAGTTCCGCTTGCAGTATCATTTGCATCACTGCGTATAAACGACCCACTATCAATACCATCTATAGTGTCAGCATCAAGTCCTGAACCTGATCCATCGTTGCCAGAGTGCCAAACAGTATGTGCTGTTGCAGTGCCATTGTCATAAAACTTAAGACCATTAATACCGCTGCCAATATCAAGTCTTTCGCCTGTAGCATCTGATGCTAATCTTAATGTGCCGCCGTTTACATATTGCATGTAAGCACGTCTTGTTGTACCTTGATACCATCCAATATAAGGAGAGTTGTTTGTTGTAGGAGCAACAATCTTAAATACTTCTCCGTCTCTTTGGAAAGTTATCTGTCCAGTTGCAGTGTCATTTGCATCACTACGTAAGAAACTAGCACCTTGAATACCATCAACAGTATCAGCATCAACGCTTGTAAGTCCACTACCATTACCAGTAAATGTGTTTGTACCAATATTAACATCGCCAAAGTTGCTGGTAATACTACCTGCATCTAATGCACCTGTACCAGTAATGCCTGTGTAACTTCCACTTATTCTTGCGTTAGGCACTGTACCTGATCCAAGATTATCTGCATTAAGAGATGTAATACCACTACCACTACCTGTTATACTTCCAGTAACACTTAGGTTATTAGAAACGGTAGTTGTAGTATTGTTTACTTCTAGTCTCTCTATACCTGCTGTAACAACACGCCATTGATCGGTTGCATGGAACTGAATATAGTTGTTGCTATCACCTGTGTGGTAGATTCTGTCAGCAAGTGCAATATCTTCAACACCTGTAATCACATTGCCATTCAAGTTTGTAGCACCAAGACTTACACTACCGGTTGCAGTCAAGTTACTTGTACCTATATCAATATTTCCAAATCCGCTTGTTATAGACCCGCTTCCAAGTGCACCAGTTCCTGTAATACTTGATTGGTGTTGTGTAATACTGGTAGCAGCAATTCTGCCATCTGGTACAGTACCGCTTGTAAGTTGGCTTGCATTAAGTGCAGTCAAGTTTGTACCAACACCACTAAAGCCTGTTGTGCCACTAAATGTAAATGTTGTGGTATTTACGCTCAAGTTTACACCAGGTACACTAAACAAATCGTTGCTTGCATTACCAATAATAATAGCATTACTTGTAGTATTTGCTGCTGTTTCAACGTTATAACCAATAAGAACGTTATTACTACCAGTTGTTAATGTATCGCCTGTGAATGCACCAATAGCAACGTTATTATCTCCAGTTACAAGTTCAAGTGCTTCAATACCAACACTAGTGTTATAATCACCAGCAGTACTGTTTGATTGCGAACTTTTACCTATTGCTGTGTTACCTGCACCTGCATTAGTTCTTTGCTCCATTGCATTTGCACCAACTGCTGTGTTGTTGCTCACAGTTGTTACAGCGTTTAATGCATTGTAGCCTAGTGCAGTATTTCTGTCACCTGTTAGTCCTCCTGCAAATGTAGCATCACCAATACCTGTGTTAAACTGTGCACCCGTACCAATGCTGCCGCCTTCACCAAACACCAAGTTTGTTGCTTCGCCTTGATTGCCTCTACCAATCCTATGACCATTTACAGTAATATCGCTTGTAAATGTTTTACCTGCTTGACTAGTTGGCAATCTAGCATCGTTTACAGTTCCACTTGACAAGTTAGTTGCATTAAGTGCTGTAATATTTGCACCATTACCGTAGAATCCTGATCCTGTGTAAATCTTTTTAGCAACACCTAAACCGCCGCCAACACGCACAGCACCACTAGTACTATTGCTTGCATCACTAGTATCACTAAATGTTTTTACACCTGCCATTGTTTGGTTACCGCCTAGGCGTGTACCTTGTACAGTACCTGATGTTAGCTGACTTGCATTTAAATCTGTAAGTCCGCTGCCATTACCAGTAAATGTGCTTGTACCGATGTTGATGTTTCCAAAACCAGTTGTGATACTACCGCTATTAAGTGCACCAGTACCTGTAATACTTGCTTGGTGTTGAGTTACGTTACTAACAGCAATACGAGCATCAGCTAGTGTACCACTATCAATATTAGATGCTGCAATGCTACCTGTAAAGCTGGCACCATGTACTGCACCACCTACACCTAGTCCGCCTGTTATGACAAGCGCACCTGTGCTTGTACTAGTAGCACTAGTGTTATTTGTAACGGTTGTTAATCCACTTGCTGTAAGAGTTGTAAATGCACCAGTTGAAGGTGTTGTTCCTCCGATTGGAACATTGTCGATAGCAGGTATAGTTAATGTTCCTGAAATACCAACATTGCCTGCGACACTTATATCATCTGCAAAACTAACAGTGCTTGTTGCGGCGCCAACATTGATTGTAGCTGCGCCTCCTCCAAAGTTTACTGTTGTAGCATTTGTGTTTAGTAAGTTAAATGATGTTTGGTTTGTTGTAATATCGCCACCGTCAACATTTAAATCGCCATCAACATCAAGATCGTTGTTAACACTTGTAGTACCTGTTGCAGCACCAATGTCAACTGCTGTAGCTGCACCAAATGCATTCACTGTAGTTGCATTTGTATTCAACAAGTTAAATGTTGTTTGGTTTGTTGTGATATCGCCACCGTCGACATTTAAATCAAGATCAACATCTAAGTTATTGTTAATACTTGTAGTGCCAGTTGATGCACCGATGTCTATAGCAGTTGCACTACCACCAAAGTTGATTGTAGTAGCTGTGTCATCAAACAATGCCATTGTGGTGCTTGCTGCCTCAATGCCAGTTGTAAACTCAGGAGATGTAGCAAAAACTGCTGCACCTGTTCCTGTTTCGTCACTTAACACGCTTGCAAGTTGCGCACTAGTTGTTGCAGCGAACTGATTCAATCCTGTTTCAGTTCTTGCTAATGTACCGCTTGTTGGAAGTGTTACACTTGTATTACCTGTTGTTGTAAGTCCAAGAGTGTGAGCACCAGTGTGTGTAAAGCTACCTCCTAGTGTGATAGTTTTACTACCATTGTTTACACCTGTACCACCGTAAGTTGGATTAATGACTGTAGCTTGCCATGTACCTGTGTTAACAGTACCTAGTTGTTGTAAACTACTATTTACAACATTAGTACCAAGTGTTGTTGACGTTAAAACATTATTGCCATTTATACGATATGCTTTTGCACTTGCAAGTTCAAAGTTTTCACTGCTTGTCCAACTATCAGTAGCATCTACCCAGTTAATAGTTTTATCAGTTGTTCCTTTTAAGGTAATACCACCACCGTCTGCTGTAACATCAGTTGGTGTTGCAACATTGCCAAGTTCGATATTTTTATCTTCAACAATAAGTGTTGCACTATCAACTGTGGTTGTTGTACCATTAACTGTAAGATTTCCTGTTATTTCAACGTCACCTGCAATGTTTGTATTACCTGTAGTATACGCCATTGTTACTTTATTCAAGCCGTCGCCAAAGTTAAAGTTACCATCTTGATCAACTTGCATACGTCGAGTACCGGCTGTGTAGAAGTCTAAGTCGTCATTGTCAGTACCTGATGTTGTTTCGGCCACAATGTAAGTATCTTGGTCAACGTCGATTACACCGCCTAAACCACTCCAGTTTGTTCCATCATATCCTTCAAATTGTCCGTCTGTTGAGTTGTAACGAACTTGACCTTGTGCTGCTGTAGGTCTTTCAGCAGTTGTACCAACTGGAAGTTTTACAGCACTTGTATCACTAAAGTTTGTGTATCCAGTTACTGTAACATCGCCTTCGGTATCAATGGTCATTCTTGTTGTTGATGTTTGTAATGTTTCTCCACTAGTACCTGTTTGACCAGTTTTGATTATAACACTACCTCCAGTTGCATTACCTGTGCTTAATCCGCCTTGTATAGTGATATCGCCGCCGGCAATGTTTGTTCCTAGACCGTTTTCGCCTCTAATAACTGCACTCGAAGTACTTGCACTAGCTTCTGCACTACCAAAGATAACATCTCTATTTCTAATAACCATTGTATTATCTTTAGAAATAGTACCTTGCACTACTACATTGGCAGCAGTCACATTTGCAGCAGTTCTAACTGTAAATGATGTTGCATCAATAGTTGCGCCACTTACTGGCCATGTACCATCTAAGTTTGTGACATTACTTCCAGAAATAATAATAGAATCGCCTGCACGGACACCAAGTGTTTCAGGTGTATAAGTAAATGTTATTTCTGTTGATGTTAATACAGTACCTGTGGTTTCTGCACTCAAAAATACTTCAGTTTCGGTTACACCAGTAACAGTTGTGTTAGCAGGAATACTTCCGCTTCCTGTTACTGTCATACCATATTTTACACCAGTAGTGTCTGTAAATACCAAAGTTTTTTCAGCATTAGCAGTTGCTTCACTAGTATCTAAAGCAATACTTGCTAGGTTTACAACAACGTCTTGAGATGCTGTTGCTTCATAATCTAGAGCAAAACTTGTAATATCTCTCGTGTCGCTAGACTTACCTATTTTTACATTGTGTGCATCGCCTCCAAGTTCTAAAGTCGTAACATTAGTATTATAAACTTGACCTAGAGCATCGCTTGAAGAGCTAAGTTTAGCTGAACCAACGTCTAGTCCTTCAGCAAGGTCAAGTGCTGTACCCCACTCAGGTGTACTACCGTTTGACTTTAAGAAAGTATTTGCACGACCGATGTTCAAAGTATTTAATGTACCTGACGATTGTGCATAAAGTATATCACCTTGTGCATAGGTTGTTATAGCTGTGCCACCTCTATCAACAGGAACTGCACTTGTTAAGTTAGCAGGGTTTAAGAAGTATGCACTATCAAGTCCGTCAAGTGTACCAGCATCAACAATACCATCTTTAATGAATACTTCACCACTACCGTTTGAGTTAACATCAAACTGTGTTTGCAAGAAACGACTTACACCTAGTGTACTAAATGTACCTCCAGCATCATAGTCGGCATTTGCAATACCAATATTTACTGGATCACCATAATACTCACCTGCTGTGTTTAAACCAGTAAGAGTAATAGGGTTATCTGTTGTATTAGCTTTTTTCAAGGTTTGAACAACAACCTTGTATTCACTGTTACCAAACAATGCTGTCTCAGTATTAGCAACCCCACTTGCACCAAGTCTACTTGGAGATATTGTTCCAGAAATAATATTTTCTGCGTCAATGTTTGTAACAGCAAGAGTGTTCCAGTTTGCAATCAATCTACTTGAGGTGTTAACAATAGCATTTACTTGAACATTATTTCTAATAACTCTTGCACTACCTACACCATTAGTGCCAATATCTCTAGCGTTTGTAACTAGTCCATTGATACTGCTTAGTGCGTCTGAACGTAGAGCATGAATAGTAAATGAGTTAAGTGTGACACTTCCTACAAAGAATCTTGCACCACTTGCAATCTCTGTGCCATTCACAGTTGGCAATGCGTTGCTAGTTGAACCATCTTCCAGTGATACAAGTCTTATAGCATCACCTGTTGTAAATCCATGACCTACTACGACAACACTGTTATCAGTTAAGTTTACAGTGTATCTAGTAAAGTTGTGGTTGTTGTTAGCAGGTGTACTTAAGAAAGTTATCTGAGTATTTAAACTAAAGTCGTCATATACCTCAAAGGTGTCATCATCAACAACTTTAATATAATAAACATTACCGTTTAACAATCCGCCGATTGCAACATTTCCTAATGTATCATATGTTACTGGATCGCCATTTGAAAATCCGTGAGCTGTGACACTTACTCTACTATCTGTATAGTTTACTGCACCGCCGCCGCCTGTTGTACCAGCTAGGAAGTTATGACTAATAGTGTCATCAAAGTTAATATCATTAGAATTTTGCACTGCTGTATTATCTTCAACAAAGTCAATACTCGATGCACTAGCAACAAATAGTTCGCCTCCTAAGATGTCTACATACGCTCTATCTTCAATAGCAGATATTTCAATCTGGAATCCACTTCCTGTGCCGCCAATGTCACTAGCATTTGCACCTAACAAATCACCTGCCACATATCCTGTACCACCTCTTGTTAAGTCAACATCGGTAACAGCACCAGCCTGCACTGTGATGTTGGCTTTTGCACCTGTACCAGATCCAGTAACGCTTGTCATACTTACATTTTCGTATATTACCGATCCAGTTGTAGGAGTGTACAAGCTACCAGTTGTAATGTTAGCGTTATCTACACTTGCTGCAATACCTTCACGTAACTCTGTAACAGCACCTTGGGCGTTACCATCAGCACTTGTTACAATAGTATTTGCAGTACCAGTTACTGATTTTGAAGCTTCGTCGTCGCCTGTGTTTGCAATAGTAAATGTTGTTGTAGTAGGAACACTTAAAACCAAACCGTTTTGGTTATAGGTAGAATCGCCATCAACTGCAACTTTTACGTTGTTGTCCACATTAATATTATGTGCTCCGCTAGTTGTTATAGTCGCAATATTTCCACTTCTACTTACATCTGTAATAGTTGCAATAGTAAATGTATAAGTATCGTCGCTATCAAGTATTAAATACTGGCTACTGTTACTGCTACGTAAGAAGTAGTTATCAATAATTTCACTACTTACACCTTTTGAAGTAATATTTACTCCGCTGTCTACGCCATTTACATAGATATTTCCAGCACTTACTTCCCAAGGATCGCCAGTGCTATCATCTGTTTTATCCCATGCTTCTCCGATTGTAGCAACAAGAATATTAGTACTGAGAGAAAAATCACCTTTAGCATAAGCAGTTGCACCAGTTACTCCTGGTTGTGTAATAGTATCGCCGTCGCTTGCTGTAATAGTTCCAGATAAGTTAAGTTCTACCTGTTCGTATTCTTCAGTACCAATGTCACCAGCTTTCAAGTCAACTGCCGGAATATCTTCAATTTGTTCTAATCTAGATCGATATCCTTTGGTATTTGTGTTTGTAAACTGTCTAGTAGCAGGAATCAAGTCTGCGTTAAGCTGACCGTTAACATTGAGCTGTACAATAGCACCCGGAACAGCAGCAGAACTAACTGTCTTGTCAATAAAACCACCTAGTCTGTTTGACAAGAAGCTTCTAACAGCAAGCTGAGTACTCAAACGATTGTTGCTTGCGCCGCCTATTTCGTCATCACCTAAGTTAACATCAGTTGATATTTCTTCAATAGCAACATCACTAACACTAAGTTTCAAAGCGTCAAGTTCATCAACCTGCACTTTGTTTCTAAAGGTAATGTTACCAGTTCTGTTGAACGCTGTAATAAAGTCACCAACTTTAAAGTCACCAAGTTCGTTTGTACCCGATGAGTAGCAACGTCCTGGCAGTTCTTCAAACTGTTCGTATTCTTCTCTTGTATTACCGCCGTTTTGTGGTAGAGCGTTGTAGTCTGTACCCGAACCTGCATATTCCCAAGTGTGTGCAGAACTGTTAACAATACTAGGTCTGTGGAACCAAAGTTGCTTCTCTGGAAGGTTGATAGTGTTTGTAACACTACTACTTCCGTCTGTAGCAGTGATGCTAAATGTTGCTGTACTCAAACCACGTTTAGTGGAAACTTCGTTTACACCAATATTTGTGTTAGGTGTGCCACTATGGTCTTCTGTAATAGTGCTAGTTGCATCAAACTGAATACGTAATGTGCTTGAGCCGACTGTAACTTCTTCAATACTTACAACAAGTAAGCGATCTGCAGGAATCCAACTTGCTACAATAGCACTGTTATTGTTAGCACCTGTTGAACCTGTGATTGCTCTTCCTGGCACAAAGTTATAACTTTCTGCACCAGATTCTAGTTCAAGAGTTTGGTATGTTGTATGACTTGACAATACTTCTTCAACAAAAAACTCAATAATATTACTTTTGAATATATGGTTTCCTGTGTTACTAAAGTTACTAAAGATTGTTACTTCAAACTCGCCACCGTCGTCATATGCAAGTGTAAATTCATCTTCGTTAATAATATTCACATAGTAAGTTTGTTCATCATCTAAACCACCAATAATAGTATTGCCATTGGCACTATAAACAACTTTTTGTAGATTTGTAAATCCGTGTCCTACTATTGTAAATATACCTGTAGCAACATCTAAAGCTGTTGCTGCATCAAATGATGTTTCTGTAGGTGTTGGAATATAGTCATTTGTTATGTCACCTTCACTACTTACATCAAATGGATCTGGAAGTGTATCTGGATCTCTAATAATATCTGTAACAATATTAAATCTACTTTGAACAAAATCCTCAACTTCTGTAGTAATCTGTCCATATCCTGAGATTTCTGTGTTTGCAAGTGTAGCAGCTTGTTGAATAGCTTTGATTGTTTGCAGTTCTTGTCCTGAAATTTGACTTCTAGAACTGTCTGCAATGTTTGCAGTAAAGTAACTCAAACCTGCGTTTCTAGAATATCTGTTTCCTGTATCCCACGTATCTTTAGCAACTGCATTTACAATCAGTTTTGTATCTCTCAAACATTTACTTTGATCATATGTAAAGTTGTACCACAATCCAGCATCGATTTGTTCATTAATGTATTGTGTAACTCTTTGAGCAATGTTAGTTGCACCTTCTGTTCCTAATGCATTGTTAGAATCGGCAACAAGTGTTTGGTTCGGCCATGTTGTGTCTGGTTCGCTTCTAACGATTTCGCCACCGTCGTTGTCAAGGTGATCAACTACAATTTGTACAAGTGCTTGGGCTTGTGTGCTTGCTGCTGCACTACCTGCGGCTGCACTTGTATCCTGTGTTTCCACATTTCCACTTGAAACTGTAACAGTGTTTTCTAAAATAACATCACCAATAACATCTTTGAGTCTGCCGTATGCAGCGATTGTTTCTTCTTTTTCACCTGATCCATATTGTGCGGATGTTCCGACAAAGTATTGGAAAGCTGCATCTCTAGTAAGCAAGTTACCACCGTATGTCAAGTCATAAACAAGTGCATCAATAATAAGTGCAGTGTCTCTTTCGCACTTTGTTGCGTTATAAGTAAAATCTGTTGCAAACGGAGGTGTTCCTGCTGCAACTTGATCGGCAATCCATGCTGTAACTTCTTTCTTGATAAATGTTTTGTTGTTTAATAGCTGTGTAACTGCATTTGCATAGCCACTGTCACTAGCATTTCCAGTTCCGCCTGTTGGAGTTGGATAGCTGTATGTGTCTGCAATCTCTCCAGGAACATCGTTACTACTACCATTGGTAATAATATCAATAACTTCATCCCAAAGGGCATTTGCTCTGGTAACTGCTGTTGCATCATTTAATGCTGCTGCGGTATATGCTTTTGCTTGTGTAAATGCTTCTACAGTTTGATCTCTTTGATCATTAATAACAGTGTCGCTTGTTCCGTTATAATATTTAATAGCACTACTAATAGTTCTGTAGTTACTGTTAAACATAATATCGTAACGTATAGCATCTAACAAGAATCTTACATCTCTTCTACACTTTTCTTCATTGTATGTAAATCCAGCCCAAATATTTGCAGTAGCTGATGAAATCTGTGCATTAATCCATGTGACAGTGTCATTAGCAATCTGGTCTTCTTTACTTTTAAGAACATCATATGCTTCTTTATATCCTGGTTCTCTGTATCTAAGAACAAATTCTTCAACTGGTGCTGTTCTGTTTAGCCCCACCATTGTGATAGTTTGTTTGCCTTCACTTTGACCAGTTTGAGTAACAAACGCACGGTCAAACTCGAACGCTTTTGGAGAATAACCAGATGAACGCAGAGCATACAAACCAAAGTTAGTAGCAGAGTTGGTAATAGAACAATAACCACCAGATTGTGTGTAAACACCGTTTAGTAGGAAGATTTGGAAACAGCTAACGATCTGTGCATAAGCATCGTTAAGTAGACGCCAACCTGTACCACCAAATGAAAGCATGGTGTATGCGTTAGCAACCATTGATTTACCTTGTTCAGGTACAGCGCCAATGGCAGGGTTTTCAGCTTCAATAGCAAACTGAGGAACGTTAGGAGAGTTTACAAGTGCACCATCAATCTTTGCACCACTACCTCCTAAAAACGAAATAATAGAACAGTTCTGTGTATACGGTGAAGTTACAATGCTTGGTTTTGTATTAGGTAAGTTTGTATATTCCGCACGGTCTGTTATATCTGTTGCATCAGGGTCATCAAACGTTGTTGCATAATCCCATGTAATCAATGGAACAAAGTTATCGTCAACGCCATCTCTAAATGTAAATTCACCAAAGTAACATGCGTTACGAACACGTAGCATGTCCAAGTTAGCATTTGCAGGACGAATAATACATCCACGCAAACCGTCACCTTTGATAACAACGTTATCTGGAACAATAACCGGGTTGTCTTCTGTGTAGTCACCAACCGCAACTTTTATGTTAACACGTTTGTTGGTTAAAGTTCCATCAGGATTGTAAACTAAAGCACTTGCAAGTTTACATGCACGTTTAAGAGTTTTAACTGGTGCTGTCTGACCATCATTTTCATCGTCACCTTTGTCTGCACTAACATAGATAACATTTCCGCCAAACAAGTCTGAATCAACAAATTCTAGTTGTCCTGTAGCATCTGTACGTAGCAACTGACCTTTTGTACCTGCTGTAAGAGGCAAAGTTAGATTATAACTAGCAGGAAGTGTATCAGGTGCTTTAATTTTTACTCCATCTTCACCAGATGCAGTAAGTTCTCTAAATGTAATAGCAGTTGCATTTTCCATGTCAAGGGCTTCTTTGATGTTCAAACCCTCGTTGGTTATTGTCATCTTTTCAGAATCATTAACTGTAAATGAAATCTCTGCTGATGCACTATCTCCTGCATCATCTACTTTTACTTCAGTATTGTTTTCAAATATTCTTTTGGTAATATCTTGAACTGTATTATCATCACGCAGTAGGAACACTTTACCGTCTGCTGTGTTAATAGCTAGTTCGCCTGATTCTAGTTGAGATACTAGCGGTTGCTTACCCGCGACCGCACTTCGCTTGTGTCTAATCTTTGTTGCCATTAAGGCTGCCTCCTATTTAGGTGTGGGTCAAGTCTATAAAGACGCCCGTACTACACGATAGAAATCGTTGTAATGTTATTTATCATAGGAATAAAAGTGGCAGCTTTTTAGAAGCTACCACCGTCGATTGTATCAGTCCAAACTGGTGTTGCATCCACATCGCTTGTTACAGTTAATATTTGGAAACTGTCTGTTGCATCAGCTGTGCCTGCTGCTGCTGTAACTTGAACTGGATCTGCTGCATTACCATAAAGTATACCATCTGTGGTAAATGTGCTTACACCAGTACCACCGTACTGTACTTCAAGATCAGTTGTAAGTGTTAGTGTTCCAACATCTGCATTTACTACTATTAATCTGTTGTTAATACTATCAATGATTTCTGTGCTGTCATCAGCAAATACACTTCCTCTAAACCCTGATGCGTCAAGTATACCAGTAACAAACAGGTCTTGATCTATTTGTAAGTCTGTTGTGATTGTTGTTGTATTTTCGCTTATTCTAAGTTTTTCAACTAGCGAACCTGCTATCATATTACTTACAACAAAGTCAAAATCTTCTTGTCCGCCGGTAACATCTTGAGCAATCACATCAAACTGTACACCTGTTTCAAAGTTGCTGTTTGTTGTTTCGAGCTCAAACTTCATACCAACACCAGAGCCTGCAACAGGTGTTCCACTTACGCTATGATGCGCTAGTGTAACTGGATAAACAATATCATCTGCTGCGCTATCAGGAGCATTTGATACTATTTTAAAATCATCTGGTGTTTCAATAGTACCAGCTTTGATTAACAACTTATCAGTGTATAAATCTGTAAGTTGTAGTGTTCCAGTTGTATCACCGCCAATAAATCCTTGAACAAATAAGTTTTCTGCAACACCTAATCCACCTGCAATAGTAAGTGCACCAGTGTCATATCTATAACTTGTGCTTGTGTTTGCAATATCAACTTGTATGCTAGAATCAATATCAAGATCGGTTTGTGTAAGAGTCAGTCTCTTTACACCATTAGTAAAGAACTCTAATGTATCTTCATCTGATCCTGGTGCTGTTTCTGGTCTAATAAATGTGTCTTGGTCAACGTCTTTTACGCCACCTAGCGAACCCCAAGCAGTACCATCATAACCTTCAAACAAAGTATCATCTGTGTTAAATCTAATTTGACCTGTTACAGGTGATGTTCTTTGAGCAGTTGTACCAGCTGGAAGTTGGAGACTTGCTGTACTATCAAATATAAAGTTTTCGTTGTTAAATGTAATAGTGCCTGTTTCAGCACCAAATGTAATGCTTGTTGCATCTCCAAATGCATTTACTGTTGTAGCATTTGCATTTGCAAGATTAAATGTAGTTGCTGTTGTGGTAATATCTCCGCCGTTAACTGCAACATCTCCAGCTGCTTCAATATTTCTATCAACAACAACATCAACACCTACAGTAAGGTTTTTCTCAATACCAACGCCGCCTTCGACAACTAATGCTCCAGTGTCTTTGTCAACACTATCAGTTACATTTTGTATAACAATCTTTGGAGTTGCACCAAATGTAATATTTTCTGTAGTATTTTGAGTATCAACATTGATATAACTTGCAGATGCTTGTCTAACAGTGAATGCTTCTGCTGTGTTATCAGGAATGTTAAAGTCTGCATCACCAGCTACATTGATTGCATCTAATACTGCATCGTCACCAAATGTAAGCGAACCATCAACTTGCATATTGCCAGTAACAAATACATTACCGTTTATGCCCACGCCGCCTGATACTACTAATGCACCTGTATTTGAATCTGTTGCTTCTGTTGTGTTTTGGATTCTAATAACTGGATTTACACCAAATAATACTTGTTCTGCACCGTCTGTTGTGTTTACTTTGAAGTAACTGTTTGCACCTTCTAGTATTTCAAATGCACCTGTTGTAGCATCGTACACATTGTATGTTGCATTTGCATTAACTGTAAGATTGTCTACAACACTGTCGTTTGTACCAATAGTAACACTACCGTCTACATCAAGAGCACCATTTAATACAGTGTTGTTATAAACTCTTAAATCACCTCTTACATTGAGATTTTTCTCAATGCCCATGCCACCTTCGATAACCAACAAACCACTGTCTGGACTGTCTGACTGGGTTGTTCCTTCAAATGTAATACTTGTTATTGTATCATCTAAACGGAATGATGTTGTGCTCAGATTCATTCTTTCCAAGCCATCTGTAACAAAACTCAGTTCGTTTTCATTTGATCCTGGCGAGCTTTCTGCTTCGATATATGTGTTACCATCTACATCTCTAACACCGCCTAGTGTGTTCCAAGCAATACCATCGTAGCCTTCAAAAATACCCAAGTCGGTGTTGAAACGAATATAACCTTCATCTGGGACAAGTCCTCTTTCACCTGTTGTACCTGTTGGTATTTTCATGTTATAAACACTGGTAAATCTAATGTAGTCGTTTTCTACTGTAAAGTTACCAGGAACAATACCTGCACTACCAATAGTGATTTCAGTAGCATCGCCAAACGCTTCAACTGTACCAGCTGTATCGTTGAATAAGCTCAAACTTGCGCTATCTGTACTAACAATAGTACCTTCGAAGAAAATATCGCCGCCAACATTTAAGTTTTTACCAATGCCTACGCCACCAGCAACTGTAAATGCACCGTCGGTTTTATTAGGACTTTCTTTATCGTTCAAAACACTAACAGTAGGAATAACACCAAATGTAATGTTTTCAAGTGCATTTCTAGTATCAATACTAATATAATCTTCTGTACTCATGCTTACATTAAATGCTTGTTGAGTTTCATCAGGTAATGTTAGGTCAAAGTCACCAACAATAGTTGTATTGCCGCCTACATCAAGTGTACCAGTTACATCTAAATCATGTTTGATTTCTGTTAAACCAACTGTGTCAGCACCTATTACAATACTAGTTGCACCACCTGCAAAGTTCACTGTGCTTGCGTTATCGTTGATCAAGTTAAACACAGTTGAAGTTGTACTTAAATCGCCACCGTCTACTGCAATATCAGTTTCAAACTGTACATCGCCTTCTACAACACCGCCAGTTAGTTTGTTTAGATATCTGTTTTCAACATACGTTACAACTGCAACTTGTGTAGGCACTGTATTAATATCAGCAACACCTGTGCTTGCAGTCATGTCTGCATTGTTACTTACTTCTTGTAGTTCAACACCAACAGGAATACCAAAACGTTTAAATGGACCAATACTTGCAATACCACTTAGATTGATTTCTTCAGCGTTTAATGTAATAGCACCTGTAAGTGCATTAACATTAAAGAAGTTACCAACTTTAAAGTTACCGATTTGGTCAACTGTACCACCTGCAAAAACCTTACCGTTATCTGTTTCAACAAACTCGTTTTCTGCAATAGGTGATCCGCCAAAGAATGGTAGAGCATTATAGGTAATACCTGCGCCAACATATTCAAATGCATGACCCGAAGTACTAACTGTGCTAACACGTTGCATACTTCCTTTTGTACCTTCAAGAACAGAAACAACACCTGGGAACAATGTTAGATTAGCTATACCACCATATTCGATGTTAAGTAGTCTAATCGCTTCATCTACAATATCGTCTAAATCATTTAAGATATCTTCACGCTGTTGTTTGACAAGAGAAGTTGGTCCTAAACTATCATAATGATGATCTTCCTCTGCAGGCAAATACGAAGTTCCTCCATATTCTATAACATCTGCAATTTTATTGATCAATAAAGATGCATAGCCACCTGATGTAGAACTTCCGCCTATTGTTCCATAAGTTTGTGTTTCTGTAGTTCCAGATGTTGCTGTTACTTTCAAGTTTTGTGCAACTTTTTCAACTACGTCAGCAAGATGTCTATAGCTTAGTTCTGTAATAGATTCTTGTCCTGCAATAACTGCATTACTATAATATGCTTCAGCTGCACGACGAGTTTGTTTATTGCCTCCAAACGTCATATCATAAACTGCTGCATCAACAATATAGGCAGTGTCTCTTTCACATTTTGCAACATCATAATCAAAAGATACAATGTTATCTGTAATATATGTAATAGTGCCTTCTTGTATTGTTGAGATATTATTCTCAACATTTATCATTGCTTCTGAAAGTCCAACTTCGATCCAGCTTACATCAGGGTTGCTGTTTTGCGGAGTTGTTGCAAGTCCGTCTGAATCAGATATAGCAGTAATAACAATATCAAATAATTCACCAAGTTCTTCGCTTTCTGACGATGTTCCATATGTTCCAGATATACTTTGTGTTTCTGGATTACCAACCTCAGGAACAACAGCAGCACCTTGAATGACTTGAATAGCTGTATCTCGCAAATGTTCTAATGCATCTTGTGTTTGAGATTCTTGTCCATAAACTTGTATTACACCGTCGTCAAAATAACTACGAGTAGCAATCAAAATACTTCTATTACCAAGATATAATAAGTCATGTGTAGCCGCATCAATAATACGTCCAGTATCTCTGCGACACTTGCTTTCATCATAACTAAATCCGTTTAGTACAGTATTAATATAGTTAATGTTATCGTCAAGTAACGCAGTTCTGTTTGTATTAATCAAATCCTTACTTGCAAGCAAGTTTGAAGAACTCCAAGTATCATCCAGTGCTTCGTCTGCTGGCAATAACTCTAAAGTATTTGCTTTTACTACATCTCTAATAATATTAGCAAGTTCTGTTGATTTATTTGCTTCTTCACTTGATACAAGTCCAGCAGATGTATCTTGCCCTGAGTATGCTTCAAGTAAAACATCATATGTGATAAGACCAAGTTGTTCCATAGCGTTGCCTGTAGCAGTCCTTTGGTCTGCTGGAAGTTGACTTGTAGTACCAACAAAATATGCTTTAGCTGCTTCTTTTGTTGCAAGATTTGTGTTATAGTTTAAGTCATGACTGATTGCATCAATAATGTAACCTAAATCTCTACGACATGTTGCTTCGTCATATACCAAAGATGGTTCGTTGTCTCTTATCCATAAAATAACTTCGTCTTCGATTAGTTTTCTATTATTTTGAAGCTGTATTCTTGCATTAGTGTGATCAACATTTACTCCAGTTGATGTCCATGTTAATGCATCTGCATTTGCTGTACCATTAGTTAAAATATCAATCACTTCATCAAATGCTGCACTTACTGCTGAGATACTTGGAGCATCTGTAAGAACTGCTATTGTTTGTGTTTTTAATCTTGTGATTGCTGAGATAGTTTCGGTTAACTGATCGTTTATAACTTTTGCGGAGTTTGCTCTACGATAAGATAGACCATTCAACACAGCCCAATAGTTTGTTCCTAATGTTAAATCTTTTATAATACCATCTAATATTAATCCACTGTCTCTTCTACATTTTGTTGCATCATATATAAAATATTGATTGTTAATATGTAGAACAGTTTCTTCAATCAAGAAATCTCTATTATCTTGTAGCAATCTCGCTGAATCAATACGTT
>Ga0181587_10000187_pt1 | contig 47895 bp, 41 predicted proteins | sample 071ome_27_FD_132463 | JGI IMG/M metagenome (GOLD analysis project Ga0181587, IMG submission 132463) | Coastal salt marsh microbial communities from the Groves Creek Marsh, Skidaway Island, Georgia - 071409AT metaG (megahit assembly) | ecosystem: Environmental > Aquatic > Marine > Intertidal... | reverse complement strand
CCCCGTACACACCAAGGGATGATATGGCAAAAAGATAAAGAATACCGACATTTACATCAGCAATAACCAGACCTTCACCAAAAGGTATCACCGCCCAGGCAACCAGCGAGAGGATAAAGGTGAGCATCGGTGCCGCGACAAAAACAATCTTCGATGCTCCGGATGGCAGAATGGTTTCCTTTGAAAGGAGCTTCAGGGCATCTGCAAAAGGCTGAAACAGACCAAAAGGGCCCACGACATTAGGCCCTTTGCGCAGTTGCATCAGGCCGATCACGCGCCTTTCGGCCAGCGTAAGATAGGCAACTGCTATCAGAAGCGGAACAATAACCGCAAATATCTGGGCTACGGTAAACAAGAGCTCCAGCGTCATCGGTGCGGTCAGGATGGAAAGGATCATGTCCATTATTCGGCCGCCCCCTTCATCTCACCTTCAAAGGCGTCTATACATGCTGCCATCGTCACCGAATTCCGGCTGATCGGGCAGGTCATGTAAAAGCTGGTATCCGTGCCGGCGCCAAGGACATAACTCACAGGTGCACCGGAAATTCTGGCCGAAGATGCTGTCCCCTTGAAACGGGATACGGTCAGCACATCACGTTCCCCCAGAACGGGGTGGGATTTCACCATTTCTGATCTGAGACTTTCAAGCGTATCAAATGGCAGGGTCTTTTTGAGGGCCGCTGAAAGCGCCCGGATAATTGCCCAGTCTTCACGCGCATCGCCGGGCGGGAAGGTTGCACGCGGGGCAAACTGGACCCGGCCTTCCGTATTGACGAAAGTAGCGTCTTTCTCACACCAGGCGGCGCCGGGAAGAACAACATCAGCAATCCGCGCACCGGCATCACCATGGCTTCCCTGATAGATCACAAAAGTATCCGGTGAAATGCCGGCAAAATCATGCTCATCGGCACCAAGGAGGTAGAGGACATCAAGATCACCTGACCTGGCCGCCTTGAGGATCGACTTCGTGTCCAAACCCGTTTTTCCCGAAACGAAGCCAATATCAAGGGCACCTGCACGGGCGGCCGCTGTTTGCAGGATGTTAAACCCGTTCCAGCCTCCATCCACCACACCAACGGCTTTGGCAAGCTTGGTCAAAGCACCCAGAACAGCTTTGCTGTCGGCGCGTGCCAATGCCCCCTGACCGATGATGATCATGGGTTTCCCGGCTTTCTTCATCTTGTTGAAGACAGGGCCTTTGCCTGCCGCCAGATCACTGAGAACCCGCGCATCATCGCCGAGTTCCGTGACCGGATAGGTCAGATCAACCGGAGCGCCGAGGCGGGCAACCTGAAGGCCGTCATGCAACCACCTCCGGCGAAGCCTTGCGTTGATAACGGCGGCCTCATGCCTCGGATTGGTTCCCACCAGCAGGACAAAATCGGTCTCTTCCAACCCGTTGAAACCTGAATTGAAGATATAGGATGACCTGTTCGACGCATCGAGCACAGAACCTGCGGGCCGGCAATCCATATTCGGGCTGCCAAGTTTTTGCATCAACACCTTAAGCGCGTACATGGATTCCGTATCGCACTGATCTCCCACAAGCGCGGCTATCGCCCCGGGTTTGGCTTTCTTGACCCTTGTCTTGATCTTGGCAAATACGTCCTGCCAGCTGGCCTCAGCCAACCGGCCGTTGGCCCCGCGCATGAATGGACGGTCTAGTCTTTGTAGAAGAAGGCCGTCATGGGCATGCCGTGTTTTATCGGAAATCCATTCTTCGTTGATATCATCGTTGACCCTCGGAAGGACTCGCATCACCTGATTACCGCGGGTATCGATACGGATTGAGCTTCCGACCGCATCCATGGCATCGACTGTTTCCGTATGGCTCAATTCCCACGGACGGGCGTTGAACGCATACGGTCTGTTGGTCAGCGCGCCAACCGGGCAAAGATCCACCACATTTCCAGACAACTCAGATGCCAGCGACTTTTCAAGATAGGTGGTGATTTCCATTCCCTCACCACGCCCGATGGCGCCCAGATCATTAACCCCGGCCACTTCAGTGGAAAACCTGACGCATCTAGTGCAGTGAATGCAGCGGGTCATGATGGTCGAGATCAAAGGCCCCATATGCTTGTTTTCAACAGCCCTTTTGGGCTCAAGATAACGGCTTGTGTCACCACCATAGCCCATGGCCTGATCCTGCAGGTCACACTCCCCGCCCTGATCACAAATCGGGCAGTCCAGCGGATGGTTTATCAGCATGAATTCCATCACACCTTCACGTGCCTTCCGCACCATTTCGCTGTCGGTCTTGATGACCATACCGTCGCCGGCTGGCATGGCACAGGAGGCAACAGGCTTTGGCGCACGTTCCATCTCCACCAGACACATCCGGCAGTTTCCGGCAATGGACAGGCGTTCATGATAACAGAAACGCGGCACTTCCTTACCAGCGGCTTCACAAGCCTGAAGCACTGTTGAGCCGTCTTCAACCTGGACTTCTACGCCATCAACCGTGACCGTGATCATCCTTGCCCCCTACTCCGCCACCGCGGCAGATTTCCGCGCGGCGATACGATTTTCAATTTCACCACGGAAATGCTTGATCAATCCCTGAATAGGCCAGGCGGCCGCGTCACCCAAGGCGCATATTGTATGACCTTCAACTTGCCGGGTAACATTTTCAAGAACATCGATTTCACTGACCTCGGCCTCACCCCGGACCAGCCTGTCCATCATACGATACATCCACCCTGTTCCTTCACGGCAAGGCGTGCACTGGCCACAGGATTCATGTTTGTAGAAATAGGATATCCGGGCAATGGCCTGAATAATGTCAGTGGATTTATCCATCACGATAATGCCGGCAGTGCCAAGCCCGGTGCCTGCCGCCCGCAGACTGTCAAAATCCATCAGCATGTCATCGCATACGGATTTCGGCATCAGCGGGGTGGAAGATCCGCCCGGAATGATGGCCAGAAGATTATCCCAACCGCCACGAACACCGCCTGCATGCTTTTCAATCAGCTCCTTGAGCGGAATACCCATCTCTTCTTCAACATTGCAGGGGTTATTGACATGCCCCGAAATGCAGAACAGCTTGCTGCCGGTATTATTTTCACGGCCCAGGCCTGAAAACCAGTCCGCCCCGCGCCTGATAATAGTCGGAACCACGGCGATAGTTTCCACGTTGTTTACCGTCGTCGGGCATCCGTAAAGGCCAACACCCGCAGGAAATGGCGGTTTAAGGCGAGGTTGCCCCTTCTTGCCTTCAAGAGATTCGATCAACGCGGTTTCTTCGCCGCAGATATACGCACCAGCGCCACGATGAAGATAGAGGTCGAAATCCCATCCTGATTTGGCAGCATTCTTGCCAAGCAGTCCGGCATCGTAGGCTTCATCAATGGCTGTCTGCAACGCTTTTGCTTCGTTTACGAACTCGCCACGGATATAGATATACGCCGCATTGGCCCGCATGGAAAAGCCGGCAAGCAGGCAACCTTCAATCAGTTTATGCGGCTCATGACGAATAATATCACGGTCCTTGCAGGTTCCGGGCTCACTCTCATCGGCATTGACCACAAGATAATGTGGCCGTTCCTTCACTTCCTTGGGCATGAACGACCATTTCAATCCGGTGGGGAAACCGGCGCCGCCACGTCCGCGCAATCCTGAAGCCTTGACGATTTCGATCAGTGCTTCCGGACCCTTCTTCATCAGTTGAGCGGTACGGCTCCAGTCCCCACGTTTTTTGGCCGCGGCAAGACCAGCTGACTCCCAGCCGTAAATATTGGTGAAAATCCGGTTTTCATCCGCCAGCATTTCAGCCTCCTTTACGGGCAGATTTTGCCGCTTTTTTTGTTTTGCCGGGGAATGGCGTCACTGATGACAACGACGTTGGCCCCGGTTCGGGTTGCGAGCCTTGACGTCCCTTGATGGAGCCAGCAGGCGGAACATCGTCATCTTTTAGCTTATCTAGGAGTGTTGCCATGCCTTCGTAGTCAAGGTCTTCATAATAATCATCGTTGATCTGGACCATCGGCGCATTGACACATGCCCCAAGGCATTCCACTTCAAGCAGGGTAAATTTACCGTCGGCGCTTGTTTCGCCATTGCTGATCCCGACCTTATCTTTGATGCAACGCATCACATCATCGCTGCCGCGCAACCAGCAGGGTGTTGTTCCGCATGCCTGAATGAAATACCTGCCCACCGGGCGGAGGTTGAACATGGTGTAGAAGGTTGCGACTTCAAGAACACGGATTTCCGCCATATCGAGTATCTTTGCGATCTCTTCAATCGCTTTCATCGGTACCCAGTTATCATGCTGGCGCTGAGCCAGATCAAGCAGAGGGAGAACCGCACTGGCTTTCCGGTCTTTCGGATATTTGGCAAGAATCGATTTTATCCGGGCTTTGTTTTCTGACGTGAAGGCAAAGGCGTCCGGCTGATCTTCGGCGATACGGCTGGATATGCTCATCGGTCGATCTCTCCAAAAACAACATCGAGTGATCCGAGAATGGCAACGCTGTCTGCCAGCATGTGACCACGCGACAACTGATCCATTGAGGACATAAAAGCAAATCCAGGCGCCCTGATTTTACAGCGGTAGGGTTTGTTCGTTCCATCCGATACAATATAGACACCGAATTCACCTTTGGGGGCTTCAACCGCGGTGTATGTTTCCCCGGCCGGTACGTGAAATCCTTCGGTGTAGAGTTTGAAATGATGGATGAGCGCTTCCATGGAGGTCTTCATCTCATCACGGCGGGGAGGCGTAACCTTATGATCTTCAGCCAGAACCGGACCTGCCGGCATATTCTCAATCGCCTGGCGGATAATCCGCAACGACTGACGCATCTCCTCAATACGAACAAGATACCTTGCGTAACAATCCCCTGTCTTCCCGGTCGGGATATCGAAATCCATTTCCTCATAGACATCATAAGGCTGAGTTTTACGCAAATCCCATGGCAGACCTGATGCCCGGATACAAGGGCCTGAAAAACCGAGATCCAGCGCTTCGTCGAGCGTCACAACACCGATATCTACCGTGCGCTGCTTGAAAATCCTGTTGTCGGTAAGAAGTGTTTCCATATCATCGATAAAGGAAGGGAAACGCTCAACCCAGTTGAGGATATCATCCGTAAGTCCTTCAGGCAGATCCTGATGCACACCGCCAGGCCGGAAATACGCCGCATGAAGCCGCGCCCCGGATGCGCGTTCATAGAAACCCATCAACTCTTCGCGTTCTTCAAAACCCCACAACAGCGGTGTCATCGCCCCGACATCAATGGCAAAGGTGGTAAGGTTCAGCAGATGGTTCAGGATGCGGCCAATTTCACAATACATCACCCGGATGAACTGTGCCCTTCGGGGAACATCGATCTGCATCAGTTTTTCCACGGCCAGGGCAAACGCGTGCTCCTGATTCATCGGCGAGACATAATCCAGCCGGTCAAAATAAGGCAATGCCTGCAGATATGTCTTATGTTCGATCAACTTTTCGGTGCCGCGGTGCAACAATCCGATATGAGGGTCAGCCCGTTCAATCACCTCCCCGTCCATTTCAAGGACAAGGCGAAGCACTCCATGGGCTGCGGGGTGCTGCGGGCCGAAATTCATAGTAAGGGGTTTGATCTGTGCTTCAGCCATATCCTACTCCTCCCCTTCGGCCTTGCCCGGACCAGCAACAGGATCATCCTGGCGCATGGCAGTCTGCATTCCTTCCCAGGGGCTCATAAAATCGAAATCCCGGAACTCTTGCGTCAGGCTCACCGGCTCATAAACAACTCTTTTCTCGCTGTCGTCGTAACGGGTTTCCACTGTCCCGGTAAGCGGAAAATCCTTCCTCAGGGGATGACCTTCGAAACCATAATCGGTGAGCAAGCGGCGAAGATCGCCATGGCCGCTGAAAAAGATACCGAACATGTCCCAGATTTCACGCTCAGACCAAATGGCCGACGAGAAGATATGGCTTACCGAAGGAGCAATTTCGCCATCAGCGATAGGTGCAAGCAGACGAAGACGCTGATTGAGCCGAACACTCAGCAATTGATAGACAAGCTCAAACCTTTTTGGCCTTGATGGATAGTCAACTGCCGTAAGCTCTGACAGCTGGCTGAAGCTTCCCCCGCTTTCATCACGCAGCTTCAGCAATATCCCGGGAATATCCTCAACAGCCACGGTGAAAGCCAGCTCACCCCTGAACACGCGGGCTGAAAGAGCGCGGCCGGCCAGAATAGATTCAACCTGAAGCTGAAGGTTTTCCAGAGCCTCATTTCGCTTTGCAAGAGCAACATCCGTAGAGGATTTTGACATCATCGATACCTTTGAGATCAGCGTGCTATCGTTGCCGTACGGCGAATTTTCTTTTGCAGTTGAAGCAATCCATAGATCAGTGCTTCAGCGGTAGGTGGACAGCCCGGCACATAAACATCAACCGGAACAATGCGATCACATCCCCGCACAACCGCATAGGAATAATGGTAATACCCGCCACCATTGGCACATGACCCCATAGACAGCACCCAGCGTGGTTCAGCCATCTGGTCATAAACCTTGCGCAGGGCGGGGGCCATTTTATTGGTGAGTGTGCCAGCGACGATCATAACATCTGATTGACGCGGACTTGGACGGAACAGCATGCCGAAACGATCCATATCGTATCGGCTGGCGGCAGAATGCATCATTTCAACAGCACAGCAGGCAAGACCAAAAGTCATTGGCCATAGCGAGCCTGATCGCGCCCAGTTAAAGAGCTTGTCAGCCTGGGCAATAACAAAACCCCTGTTGGCAATTTCATCACCCACGGCGGCAAGAATGGCATCCTGACCGGCACCCGGCGGAATAGGATTTGAATTTGGCGACGTGATCAATCCCATTGCATTAATCCCAGTCCAGGGCTCCCTTTTTCCACTCGTAAACAAAACCAATAGTCAGGACGATGAGAAACACCATCATAGACCAGAAACCAAAGGCGCCTGTCTCGCTGAGAGATACGGCCCAGGGGAAGAGAAATGCAACTTCCAGATCAAAAATGATAAACAGAATAGCCACCAGATAAAACCGGATATCAAAGCGGCTGCGGGAGTCATCAAATGCCTCAAAACCGCACTCATAAGCGCTCAGCTTTTCAGGATCAGGACGTTGGGCACCCACCAGCACGGAACCAATGACGAAGGCTGACGCCAGCGTCAATGCAATGGCCAGAAATACAGCAATCGGAAGATATTCCTGAAGATAGGCTTCCATAATTCCCCCTGATGTACCCCCCGGTATGATTATTGGTATACCTTATTCCATCCTGGACATAATAGATCAAGATGAAAACGCGGGATGGGACAAATTTTCACGCCTGATTTCAATACCAGAACCCTGTTAACTCAAAAAAGCATTTATGATGGGATCAGATCGAAAATCCAAATTCGTTCTTAAGCGCTGTTTCAAGGGCGATCACCTTGTCCTCCGGCATTGCCATCAGAGGAGGACGCAGGTTGTTCCATCGCGGCTCACCCAATGCTCTTGCGAGAAGGGCTTTCTGCGCCGGAATAGGCGCATAATCCTGGAACAGGAGACGAATGCCTCTGACCAACTGATGCTTCTCTCTCGCCTTATCCCATTCTCCTTGATGGCAGAGATCAATCACCTCAGCAATGCGCTGGCCGTTGAGATTGGCCGTAGCTGAAATACAACCCGGCGCTCCGGCTTCAACAGCTTCGATAACCGGCAGCTCAGCTCCCGGATAGGTAATTAGGCCTTTGATATCGAGCAGTGCTTTGGTGTTTTCCCAGTCCCCCGACGAATCCTTGATGCCTACAACCACATCAGGAAAGGTGGAGTGAAGCCGGCGGACCAGATCGATTGACAAACCAACGCCAGACACTTGCGGGATATGGTAAAGATAGATCCGAAGATCAGGATGATTAACCATTTCGATAAGTCGGCTGTAATAACTGAAAAGGCCATCATCGCTGACACCCTTAAAGTAAAAAGCAGGCAGGATCATTGCACCAAGGCATCCATGATCGACAGCGTGGCGCGTCAGTTTTGCCGTATCAACCAGATTGGTCAGCCCGGTTCCCGGGATCATAACTTTTGGGTCCACACCTGCTTTGATCAGGGCATCTAATGCGGCCATACGTTCATCAATTCCCACCGACAGGGCTTCACCGGTTGTGCCGAACGGGGCAAGACCTGCGCATCCCCCTTCGCTCAGCAGTCTTTTGGCCATAGCAGTGTAAAGGTCAGTGGCGATCGTCAAATCGTCGTTAAAAGGCGTTAATACAGGTGAGATAAGACCTTTGAGCATGGCATCCTCGTAGCGATGTGGAATATTCAGGGACATTTTTGAAAATAATCTTGTATTCGTGTGTATACCGCTTTGAACATTACCTCCGCAAGCCCTGAACTGACATGTTCATCTTTAATTGTTACACTTGCATTCTCATGCAGGTCATGTATAAAGCGCCTCAATCTGTGCGTTCAGCACATTATATCAACCTCTTGCCGGTAGCCTAACGCATATGCTGCCGGTTTGGTGGAAAACCACCGTATCAGCCAGAAGGGGAAACCACTATGCGTCTGTATGAAAGCGTGTTTATCGCGCGCCAGGACATTTCAACCGGCCAGGTTGATGCCCTGTGTGACGAATTTGCCGGCATCATCACCGAAGGCGGCGGCAAAATTCTCAAAAAAGAATATTGGGGCCTGAAAAGCCTTGCCTACCGGATCAAGAAAAACCGGAAAGGGCATTACGTGATGTTCAACATCGAAGCTGACTCCGCCACGATGGATGAATATGACCGCAAAATGGGTCTTAATGAAGATATTCTTCGGATTCTGACCATCAAGATTGATGAAGTCGATGATGAACCGTCGATCATGATGCAGTCAAAGTCAGACCGCCCGTCTCACGACGACAAAGATGTGGAAGGAGAATAAGATTATGGCTCAGCTTGAAATCAAACGTGCTTCCGTTCGCCGCCCTCAGGGCCGGCGTCGTAAATCCTGCCCGTTCTCAGGTCCCAACGCCCCGAAAATTGACTATAAAGACGTTAAACTGCTTCAGCGTTTCACCACCGAGCGCGGGAAAATTGTTCCCAGTCGTATTTCTGCTGTTTCAGCCAAAAAACAACGTGAACTGACGACCGCCATCAAGCGTGCGCGGCATCTGGCTCTCATGCCATATGTTGTGAGCTAAGGAGAGATATCATGGAACTTATCCTTCTTGAGCGCGTGGAAAATCTTGGCCAGATGGGTGATCTTGTCACCGTAAAGCCTGGTTACGCCCGCAACTTCCTTCTGCCCAAGGGCAAAGCTCTTCGTGCGACCGAAGAAAACAAAAAGCGTTTTGAAAACGAACGGGCGCAACTCGAGGCTGACAACCTCGCCCGCAAAGGTGAAGCTGAAGAAATGGCCAAAAAAATGGAAGGGCTGAGTGTCAGCCTTATCCGTGCGGCATCTGAAATGGGTCAGCTTTATGGTTCTGCCAGCAGCCGTGATATCGCTGATCTGGTTACCGAAGCCGGGTTCACGATTGCAAAGAATCAGATTGATCTCAACACCGCCATCAAGACACTTGGTCTCTTTCCTGTACGGGTTGCCCTGCATCCCGAAGTGTCTGTCGAGGTTACGGTCAATATTGCCCGCAGTGCCGATGAAGCCGCTGAACAGCAGCGTCTGGGACGGGCGATTATCAGCGACATTGCCGAACGTGAACGTGAGGAAGCCGCCGAAGCCGCCCGTCTTGCAGCAGAACGCGTGGCTGCTCAGGAGCTTGAAGACGAAACGACCGGATCCGACGAAGCGCAAGACGCACCCGCTGATGAAGTCGCGGGTGATACGGCCGGAGAAGAAACCGCTTCAGAATAACAAGACTTACACTATGGATTTCGGGTTACCCCCGATATCCCCGTTATTCACAAGTCCCATCCCGCCCTGGTCTGTTCCTGGGCGGGATTATTTTTGATATGCTGACGTCATGAGCGATAACCAACCACCATCATCTGCTGTGTCTGCTGGTCAAGGCGGCGAAGACAATATTGCCAATTTTCCGCAGAAAGATCAGATCGCACGGGTCATGCCACATAACCTGGAGGCTGAACAGGGCCTTCTTGGGGCACTTATCACCGATAACTCGATCATCGAGGAAATCAACGACGGGCTCAGGGAAGACAATTTCCATGATCCGGTTCATGGCCGGATTTATGCCGCCATAAAGAGCCTGACCAGCCGTGGCCAGCTCGCCAATGCCATTACGCTGAAAAGTTATTTTGTCGGTGATCCTGCCTTTGATGGAACGGATATCGAAACCTACCTGATACAACTTTCGGAAAACGTGCTCTTCCTGTCCGAGGCCCCGCAATACGCAGAAGAGATCAGACAATGCTTTCTGAGACGCGAATTGATCCGTCTGTCTGAAGACGTGGTGATGAAAGCACGCACCGCTAATCTTGAGATGACAGCCGAAACCCAGATCGAAGAAGCAGAGCAAAGACTTTTCACGCTTGCGGAACAGGATCAGGCGCAAGGAGGGTTGCGCGCCTTCAGCCAGTCGCTTACTCAGGCCATTCAGATGGCCGACGCCGCTTCAAAAAGCAGTGGAGGATTATCGGGTGTCGGCACAGGGCTCAGGGATCTCAACCGGCTTCTTGGCGGCCTTCAGCGATCTGACCTGATCATTCTTGCCGGACGCCCCGGCATGGGGAAAACAGCACTTGCAACGAATATAGCTTTTCATGCCGCCACCACCACCCTGACAGGAGAAACCCCACAACATGTGGCGTTCTTCTCTCTTGAAATGTCTTCTGAGCAGCTGGCCAACCGTATTCTTTCAGAACGTTCCGGTATCCCATCAGAAAGCATCCGCCGGGGTGATCTTACGGCCAATCAGTTCCGTGATCTGGTTCACGCAGCAGGGGAGATCGAAACCGCGCCGATTTTTATCGACGACACCCCTGCCCTGTCCATCTCACAGCTGGCCAGCCGGGCACGCCGATTGAAACGGACCAATGACCTCGGTCTTATTGTTGTGGATTATCTTCAGCTGCTCTCCGCGCCTCTTGGTCAGCGGGTCGAGAATCGGGTGCAGGAAATATCGTCCATATCACGGATGCTGAAATCGATTGCCAAAGAGCTCAATGTGCCGGTTGTTGCCCTTTCGCAGTTGTCCCGCGCCGTAGAGCAACGTGAGGACAAGAGACCAAATCTCTCTGACCTGAGGGAATCGGGATCCATTGAACAGGACGCCGATGTTGTCATGTTCGTGTATCGTGAAGAGTATTATCTTTCCAAGAGCGAACCGGATCGACGCGACACCGACAGCGATGAAGTCTTCAACACCCGATATGAGCGATGGAAGGAACGCCTTGAAAAGGCGCAGGGACGTGCAGAAATCATTATCGCCAAACAGCGACATGGCCCGACCGGTGTCATTATGCCGAACTTTATCGCCGAACAGACAAAGTTTGTTGACAGCATCGCCGAAGATCATCTGCCAGAAGGGTTTTAGTAGCAGTTATGAATGGCTCAGCACGCCTGATTGCCAGAATTGATCTGGACCGGCTGGTGACCAACTGGCGGGCTCTTGATCAACTTTCAGGAACGGCGCAAGCATCAGCTGTAATTAAGGCCGATGCCTATGGTCATGGTGTCCACATGGTGGGTCAGGCCCTGTATAAGGCCGGATGCCGGACTTTCTTTACCGCAAGCATTGATGAAGCGGTACACCTGAGATCAATTCTCAGCACTGCAGTGATCGGGTATTTCGACGGACTTGACCGTGACGATATAGAAGCGGTGTTGGAGCATAATATTCTTCCCTCTGTTTCAACAACAGGGCAGTTGGCAATACTCGCCGAAACAGCCAAGAAACAAGGGCAACCAATTCCTGCCATGATTCAGATAGACACCGGCATGAACCGCCTCGGTGCAGGACCTGATAACCTGACGACGTTAGCCACATCAGATGATATCAGCGCCGGCGACTGGCGGCTGATCTTCTCTCACCTTGCCAGCGCGGATGATCCGGCCTCAATGCAGAGCACGGCGCAACGCGAGGCTTTTGATCACGCCCGCCGCCTTTTCCCCCCTATACCTGCAAGTCTTGCCGCCACCGGAGGTATCGCGCTGGGTGAGAAATATCATTATCAGATGACACGTCCGGGCATCGGCATTTATGGCCTCCCCCCTGTTCCTCAGCTCGCACCCTATCTTAAACCCGCGCTCAGCCTACACGCCCGCGTTCTTCAGATACGCGATGCCAAACCCGGAGATCATATCGGCTATAATGCCACCGCCACCTTGAACAGGTCATCACGTCTCGCCACTATTGCCGGCGGCTATGCTGATGGCGTCCGTCGCCAGCTCAGCAACAAGGGCATCGTCCACAAGGACGGCCTGACCGCCCCTGTTATCGGCCGGGTTTCCATGGACACCACCATTATCGACATCACCAACTGGCCATCAGATCACCTCACCCCCGGGGACTGGGTTGACCTCATACATGATGGGTATACGGCCGACGACATGGCCCGTGACAGCGATACGATCGGCTATGATGTGCTGACAACACTTGGCCTCAGGGCAAAGCGACAGTATGCTGGCAACATTATCGATGATTTGGATATCCGGGACTGATGAACATCCTCCGAATTCCAGGCCAGGCCGCCCTTGATCTGCTCGCGCAATTCGGCAAACTGGCCATGTTTACCGCCAGCGCCGTTTTCTGGATTTTCCGGCCGCCATGGTATGGGCGCCAGCTTATCCGGCAGGCGATTGATATCGGCTATTTTTCCCTCCCCGTAGTGGGACTGACCACGCTTTTTTCAGGCATGGTCATTGCCCTGCAAAGCTACACCGGAACGGAACGGTTTTCAGCGGAAGGAGAAGCATCGGTTGCCACCGTGGTGGTACTGATCGTCACAAGGGAGCTTGGCCCGGTTCTGGCAGGGCTCATGGTGGCCGGCCGGATCGGGGCATCCATGGCCGCCGAAATCGGAACCATGCGGGTCACCGACCAGATCGATGCACTGGATACACTGGCAACACGGCCCATGCAGTACCTGATTGCTCCGAGGGTTATTGCGGCAACACTCTGCCTGCCCTTCCTTGTGCTGATTGGCGATATCATCGGGGTATTCGGGGGCTATGTCGTGGCTATCTATCAGCTTGGTTTCAGCCCGGCCAGCTATCTGGACAGTACGCTGGAATACCTTGAGCCTTTTGACGTTATCCTCGGCCTTATCAAGGCGGCGGTATTCGGGTTCATTCTGTCTATCATGGGCTGTTTTCATGGCTATTATTCCGGCCGTGGAGCTGAAGGCGTCGGCCGCGCCACCACCAATGCGGTGGTATATTCCGCCATACTCATTCTGGTGGCGGATTTCTTCATCACCGGACTGGTCTTTGTGAGGTAGTCATGGCTGAAGATCAGATTATCATCCGCAAACTCAACAAGGCATTTGGCCCCAAAGTTGTTCTGAAAGATCTGGACATCCGTATTCCGAAAGGAAAATCTGTTGCAGTGATCGGGGCATCAGGCACAGGAAAATCCGTGTTGCTGAAAAACCTGCTGGGGCTGATTGAACCTGACAGCGGGTCCATCAAGGTTGACGGACTGGAAACAGTTGGCGCAAGCCGGACAACGCGAGAGAAAATCTTGCAGAAATTCGGCATGCTTTTTCAGGGTGGTGCGCTTTTTGACAGCCTGCCTGTATGGGAAAATGTCGTTTTCCGGTATCGGCAGGGTAAAAATATCAGCATTAAAGAGGCAAGAGATGTGGCGCGCCGGACACTGGCTGAAGTTAACCTTGAAGACCGTGTACTGGATCTTTACCCGGCTGAAATTTCAGGCGGGATGCAGAAACGCGTAGCCCTGGCACGAGCGATTGCAGACCGCCCGCAGATCCTGCTTTTTGATGAGCCGACAAGCGGCCTTGATCCTATCACATCCGGGGTTATCAACCGGCTGATACGTGAGGCTGTTGACCGTCTGGGTGCAACCGCCATCACCATCAGCCATGACATGACTTCGGTACGTGCCATTGCTGATGAAGTTGCCATGATACACGATGGCAAAATAACCTGGCATGGGCAGATCAGGGATATCGACAAAAGCGGCAACCCGATCCTTGACCAGTTCGTCCACGGCCGCCCCGATGGTCCGCTGACACAGCAGGCGGAGCGCGGCTGATGGCACGTGCCCGGCGCCAATATATCTGCCAGCAATGTGGCGCGGTTCATCCAAAATGGACAGGGAAATGTGAAGACTGCGACGCCTGGAACAGCCTTGCTGAAGAAATCGAGGAAAAGGCACCGGGGCCAGCCGGCCGTGCCAGGGGTCAGAAGGTTGCGATGGAAAGTCTGCGCAGCAGCGCCCCTCCCCTTGAACGGATTTCCACTGGCATTCCTGAATTTGACCGTGTTCTCGGCGGCGGATTGGTGCCAGGTTCAGCAACCCTGATCGGCGGCGACCCTGGTATCGGAAAATCCACTCTTCTGCTGCAAACCGTTTGCAGGATGGCAGAAAGCGGGAATCGGGCGGCGTATTTTTCTGGTGAGGAATCCGCCGATCAGATCCGGATGCGGGCGCAACGTCTGGGTGTTGCAAACACTTCAGAAGATCTGGTTGGCATTGCCACCACAACGGATGCGGCCAATATCGCCGCCTCGCTTGCCGCCGCGCCTGATACCGCACTTGCCATCATCGATTCCATCCAGACCATGCATCTGCCAACAGTGGAATCGGGCCCCGGAACAGTCAGCCAGGTCCGCGCCAGCGCCCATGAGCTGATCCGGAGCGCCAAACGTCAGCGCACCGCGGTGCTGATCGTCGGGCATGTTACGAAAGACGGGGCAATCGCGGGCCCGAAAGTGCTTGAACATATGGTGGATACCGTTCTCCATTTTGAAGGTGACCGTAGCCATCATTTCCGCATCCTCAGGGGAATGAAAAACAGGTTCGGCCCGACGGATGAGATTGGCGTATTTGAAATGTCAGGTGCCGGTCTCACCGAAGTTGCCAACCCGTCGGAGCTTTTTCTTTCCGATAGACGCGAAGATGTTTCCGGTGCGGTTGTTTTTGCCGGTATCGAAGGAACACGGCCGGTACTGGTTGAAATTCAGGCACTGGTTGCCCCGTCATCCATGGCTAATCCCAGACGCAATGTGGTGGGATGGGACACCGGACGCCTTTCAATGCTGGCAGCTGTACTCGAAGCACGGCTAGGACTGCCGCTTTCAGGCCGGGATATTTTTCTGAATGTGGCGGGCGGTGTACGCATCATGGAGCCAGCAGCAGATCTTGCGGTCGCGGCGGCCCTCATATCTTCGGTGACAGGACGTCCCTGCAACAAGAATACCGTTGTATTCGGTGAAGTCGGGCTTGCCGCTGAAGTGCGCCGGGTGGCACATCCGGAGCAACGGCTGAAAGAAGCCGCCAAACTGGGCTTTGAGCGTGCAATCATGCCTGATATGAAAGGAAAACCCATTGATAAGGCTGGCATGATGACCAATCTTGTTTCAAGTCTGTCAGAACTGATGGAAACCCTTGGCGGAATTGATTGACAGAGGATATACTAAATCCGCTTGAGCACACCGGGCAGGAGCAGCCGTTTTCATGTTAGACCAATTCGCAATTAACGCTGTTGATATCATCGTAGTAATAACACTATTTCTGTCAGGGGTGCTGGCCACTTTCAGAGGGGCAACCCGCGAGATTATGGGGCTTACTGGCTGGATTGTCGCCATCGTTGGCGCCCGGTTCCTTCAGCCGCTCACAACTGATCTGATCAAAGATTCTATCGGAAATGAGAGTGTCGCGGAAATTGTCGGGTTTGTTGCCCCTTTCATAGCCCTGGTCTTTATCTGGTTTTTACTGGCAAATATCATTTCACCCGGGCTCAAGAAGATAGCTTTCGGCGGACTTGACCGGCCACTTGGGTTCATTTTCGGTATTCTGCGTGGGGTAGTGATCGTTGCGGTTATATATATGACAGCACTGCTTGTTACGCGAAATGAAGCCGCGTTACCTGAAGCGGTACTGAATTCCACCTCTATCGTGCCAACACGCATTGTCGCCTCCATGATGTCCGGTATCGCTCCGGAAGATATTCGTCAGGCCATGGAAGAAACTATCCCGGAACAGGACATCGATGCGCTTCGCAACAAAGTTATTGGCACGGTAAGCGAAGAGGCATCCGAAGCATCCGGCGAAATCGGTGAAGCCGCAAAATCTGCCACAGAAGATTTACTTCCCGATGAGCAATCCGTTATCCCCGGCATATCCCAGTAAAGCGAGAATATACATGACAGACGAAACCTCTTCGATTTCCACCCTGCCGGACAGGTTTCAGGAAGAATGCGCCGTCTTCGGCATTTACGGAACACCTGAGGCATCGGTCCTGACCGCGCTCGGTCTGCACGCCCTTCAGCATCGTGGCCAGGAAGCCACCGGGATTGTCAGCACCAATGGCCGTGAGTATTTTGCCCATCGTGGTATTGGCCATGTCGGAGAGAATTTTGATGCGAATGCCGGTCATCTCGACAAGCTTAAAGGCCACGCTGCCATTGGCCACAACCGGTATTCCACCACCGGCAAGCCTGAAATCCGTAATATCCAGCCTTTTATCTCAGAACTCGCCTTTGGCGGGTTTTCTCTTGCCCATAACGGGAATCTCACCAATGCCGACAGGTTACGACAGTCGCTGGTTGAAACAGGTAGCCTGATGCAGTCCACCACCGATACCGAAGTTATCGTGCATCTTGTGGCAAGATCACATCAGAACACGCCAAGCCAGCGGATTGTCGATACATTGAAACAGCTGGAAGGGGCATGGTCCCTCGTTGCCCTTTGCCCTGACGGATTGATTGGCGTCCGAGATCCGCACGGTGTCCGGCCGCTCGTTCTTGGCAAAATAGGCGAAGCCTTTGTTCTGGCCTCGGAAACATGTGCCCTTGATATCATCGGGGCAAGCTATATCCGTGATCTTGAGCCCGGGGAAATGGTGCTGATCAATGATGATGGCCTGACATCACTCAAACCTTTTGCCAGGGTCCAGTCCCGCTTCTGTGTTTTCGAATATATCTATTTTGCTCGCCCCGATAGTCAGGTTGAAGGTCGCGGTGTTTATGAAGCCAGGAAAAACATCGGCCGGGAACTTGCCCGGGAAGCGATGGTCAAAGCCGATATTGTTGTTCCGGTACCGGATTCCGGCGTGCCCGCGGCCCTCGGATTTGCCGAAGAAGCCGGTCTTCCCTTTGAATTGGGGATTATCCGGAATCACTATGTCGGGCGTACCTTCATCCAGCCGACGGATACAGGCCGGCAGACCGGCGTCAAACTGAAACATAATGCCAATATGGCGACAGTTAATGGTAAATCGGTCATTCTGGTGGACGATTCCATTGTCCGCGGCACCACATCAATGAAGATTGTCGCCATGATGCGCAACGCCGGAGCACGCGAGGTTCATATGCGCATAGCCAGTCCTCCGACAACGCATCCCTGCTTTTATGGTGTTGACACCCCTGATCGGGACAAATTAATCGCCGCCAAGATGGATGCTGCATCTATCGCAAAGGAAATCGGGGCAGATAGTGTCGCCTTTATCAGCATGGATGGGCTTTATCGTTCTCTCGGGATTACATCAGGTCGCAACGCCCAATCACCAGAATTCTGTGATGCCTGCTTTTCAGGTGAATATCCGATAAAGCCACAGACAGTTACTTCCGGTAAATCAGCGGTTATAGAAACCTCATGACAGATTCAGCATCACGCGTCGCCCTGGTGACGGGCGCATCAAGAGGCATCGGATATGCCGCGGCCCTTGCCCTTGCCAAAGCCGGGGTAGAAATCATCGCTACTGCCCGTACCATTGGCGGGCTCGAAGAGCTTGACGACGATATCTCAGCCCTTGGTGGAAAGGCAACACTGGTGCCCATGGATCTGGCTGACCGTCCGGCGATGGCCAAACTTGCCGGCGCCATTCATGAACGCTGGGGCAAACTTGATATCATGGTGGCAAATGCAGGGGTTTTGGGCGTGCTCACCCCTGTCTCCCATATGGATGAAGAAACCTGGGACGAAGTGATGGATATCAATCTTTCCGCGATCTGGCGGATGATACGTGTCTTTGATCCATTGCTGCGCCTTTCTCCTGCGGGACGCGCCATACTGATGACCTCAAGCGCTGCCGACGGGGGAAGCTATCCTTACTGGTCTGCCTATGCCGCCAGCAAGGCCGGACTCGAAGCACTTGGCAAATGCTGGGCTGCTGAAGTTTCCTCCACCCAGCTTAAGGTCAATATCCTCAATCCGGGTGGTGTGGCGACCAGAATGTTTGCATCAGCCTATCCTGGGGCTGATCTTGCCTCCATGCCGCAACCTGAGGATATCAGCCCGGCTTTTGTTACACTGGCAGCAGAAGACTGCCCGTACCACGGAGAAGTTCTCCGGGCTTCCCAATTAACAGGGTCCTGAAGCAACTGGGCTCCTTTTCAGGCGTAGGGGTTGTTGCCTTTACGCATCATCAGACGGATCGGCACACCTTCCATCCCGAAATCCTGCCTCAGCCCCGCCGCAAGATAGCGCATGTAATGATCCGGAAAATCAGCAGGCCTGCTGACAAACAGCGCAAAACTGGGTGGCCTTGTCTTGACCTGGGTGGCGTATCGGATACGAAGTCGCCTGCCCTGAACCAGCGGCGGCGGGTGCGCTTCAAGCATGCCTTCCAGCCAGCGATTAACCCGTGAGGTGGACAGGCGCATGTTCCAGCGCTGATAGATCCCAAAAGCCTCTTTAATCAGATTGGAGATCCGCTGTCCGTGCAGCGCTGAGATCGGCACAAGCGGCACGCCCCTAACCTGACCAAGAGACTGATCAAGGCGGTATCGCAGCTCTTCCAACACCTCGCTTCGGTTTTGAACATCATCCCACATGTTCGCCGCGATAACCATGGCGCGCCCTTCTTCGGCGACAAGTCTGGCAATAGCCAGATCCTGTTTATTCAGCGGCTCACGTGCATCAATCGCAAGAATACAGACATGGGAGAACCGAATGGCCCGCAACGCATCATCGACCATCTGCTTTTCAAGATATTCATCAATCCGGGATTTACGGCGCATACCTGCCGTATCGATCAGAATAACCTCCCGGCCATCAATCGAAAAAGGGATTTCAATGGCATCCCTTGTAATTCCTGCTTCAGGGCCGGTAAGTAACCTGTCTTCACCGACAAGGCGGTTGATAAGTGTTGATTTTCCCATATTCGGGCGGCCGATCACCGCAATCCGCATGGGCCTTTCTGCACCTTTGTCGGTCCAGACGTCCTCACCATCCGGGGCATCTTCGAGCACGTCATCGTCATCAACATCCGCATCGTTGTAGGCATCCCCCGTCAGATCAGCGAGTCTGTCCTGTTGTTTTGCCATATCGACGAGTGCGTCGTAGAGATCACCCATTCCTTCGCCATGGGCAGCTGATACAGGTATGGCTTCGCCAAAACCAAGGGACCAGGCTTCAGCTATACCAGAAAGGCCGGCTTTGCCTTCACATTTATTGGCAACCAACAGCACATCGGCCCCGGCCTTGCGGATTTCATTGGCAAAGAATTTATCCGCCGGGGTGATGCCTTCTCTTGCATCAAAAACAAGCAGGGTCAGGTCCGCAAGTTCAATGGCCTTTTCCGTCTGCTTGCGCATGCGGTCTTCAAGACTGCCGCGCGTGGATTCTTCAAGCCCGGCTGTGTCAACAAGCCCGAAGGAAAGACCGGCAAGGCTTCCCATAGCTTCTCGCCGATCCCGCGTAACCCCGGGTCTGTCATCCACAATCGCCTGCTTTCGCCCTGCAAGCCGGTTGAACAAGGTGGATTTACCAACATTGGGACGGCCGACAATGGCAATGGAATACATGATTTTGCCCGTCTTCTTAGCGAAACGCCGTCAGCCCACCATCACGGTTGAGCGTAAAGACCGTTCCGTCAACAACTATGGGTGCGGTGGTGACAGGGCCGCGCGTTGACAGCGACTCTTCAGCTTCTCCTGTGTCTGCATCAAACACATGTAGCTGACCGGTCGTACCGGGCACAAGAACCTTACCGGACACAACAATCGGCGACGCATAGATATGCGCATCTTCTGAAATGGGCTCATTAATATCAAAGGATCCGGGCAGGTCAGTTTTCCAGCGGAGTGCTCCATCCACCCGTCGCAGGGCATAAAGCTGGCCATTGACCGTAGATACAAAAATGCTTTGACCGGCCAGCCATGGCATGGTGATGCCCCGCAACTCATGCTCCCAGACCACTCGGCCGCTTCGTGCGTTGAAGGCAACCATCAGGCCAGACTGGGTGATAACAACAACCAACCCACCATCATGAACAGGATGAGCGGTTATATCGGAAAATGTATCCAGCGCAGTCAGGAAATTCGATGGGGAAAGAAATTCACCCCAGTTTATTTGTCCCTGATCAAGGCTAAGTGATATGAGCTCACCCTCGGCCCCTCCGATGATGACTTCATTCTCCATAATCGCGGGAAAGGATGATCCGTTGACACGCGTATCACCACGACTGCCGATCCGACTCCAGATCTGCTGGCCATCTTCAGATGATACTGCGATGACTCTGCCACTCACATCAGTCACGATCACGACGCCCGAGGATATGGTTGGCCCGCCGACAAGAAAATCATCAAATTTGGTCGACCAAATCTCTTCACCGGTTGCGGCGTTGAGAGCAAAAAGGTACTCCTTGCCTGCATGCGCGTAAAGAACGTCACCTTCGAGCCCAAGCCCACCCGATATACTGACCTGTGTTTTGTCGCTGGATGTATCAATATCCATCCGCCAGACCGGCTTGCCGTCGCTTATGGATGTGGCCCGGAGATCGCCCAGAGGCATAATGGTGAAAATCCGCCCGTCACCGGCCACAGGTTGTGCCAGTTCTGTCCCTATGTCAGCATCTATACCCACATCAATATGGTAAGCGGCAGTAAGAGGAAGATCGGCAGCAAAATTTCCTCCCGCGTGATTATCTGAAAATCCTGGCGTTTCAAAACGGCTGTTTTCTTGTGCCTCTCCGGCAAGTGCGCCTTCTGAAGCCGCCGACGCATCCGGCTCCAACAGATAGCCCGGACCTGCGGAGGTAATGGCAATTCGTTCACCGGGAAGAATGACCTCTTTTTCCGAACAGGCAGAAAGAGTAAGGCCCACAACAAGCATCAGGCAAAGTTTCCGCGTCAGAATAGCGGGGTGGTGCCACATGCTACTCCTCCAGTGCCTGGGCTATGATCTGCAGACGCTGGTTCATATCTGCGGTCAACCCGGTTTCCTTCTGCAACTCGTTGATGAGTTCACGAGCCTCAGCCAGATTACCGTCGTCAAGTGCCAACCCGATCAGCATTTCGGCGGCAAGCATCCGCCAGGTTCCGCTTCCCTCGGCGATCGGCTTCAACCGTGATTGCTTTGTCGCGGTATCTGTCGATGGTGCTGCATTCATGACCGAAAGGATCATCGCCGCATCACGATAGATAAGGGCAACACTTGTGTCTCTTGCAATTTCAAGATAGGAATTTTCTGCCGCCGGATCATCCGCTGCGGCCAGTTTGCCGGCGACGTGAAACCGCGCCAGCATCGGATAGCCTTCGCCATCTTGCGCAATTTTTTCAAGTTCAGCCATACCATCAGCAGTAAGAGCAACCTGAAAACTGTCCGCGGCTCGCATCTGGGCATTTTCGACATAGCTGACATAGGCTTGCCGTCCGGCCACCATGACAACAATCGCAACCGCCATTGCAATCACATATTTTCCATAACGTTGCCAGAGCGCACGGTTACGTTCCTCACGCAACTCCTGGTTTATCTCGTGAATAAAGTCGTTCATACCGATTTTCTCTATTCTTGCATCAGAAATTCATATCGCATCTTGACGTATATAGTCATCGCCATGCAACATACTAAGTAAATGAATGAATAACCAGCAGGAATTGTTGCAAACCTGATTATGCGTATAATTAACGGTACCGAATTTCAAACATTCAGGCATTCCGGCCCTTCAAAGAGATCACGTCCAGGGTATTTTTCACGCCCGGAGCTTACACGTATTCTTGGCGTATATGCGATGCGTGTGGCACAGGGTGAGTGGCGCGACTACTCACTTGATCACCTTGAAGGCCAGGCCTTTTTTTCCATTTATCGCTCCAGCCATGAAATGCCGCTCTACACGATTGAAAAGAAACGGCTGAAAGGCAAGGATCGCTGGCTTTTCAGCCTCAGGGACAGAAATAAAATTCTGAAGTCCGGCGCCAGACTTCAGGATATACTCGACTACCTTTCTGGCCTGCCCAGATTGGTCAGCACCTGATGCGACAATGGCCTGATACGATAACGAAAGGACACAAATCATGAACAGTCAGGAAGCCCTGAAAATCCAGACATTTTTGCGCGGCAAGCTGGGAAATACGGGGATTGCACTAAGGCCCCGGGCCGATGATATCTCCGAAGATTCGGCCGAGGTTACCCTTGATGGTGAGTTTCTGGGTGTGATCTTCAAAGATCGCGAAGATGGTGAAGTTTGCTATCACTTGCAATGGACCATCATCGAAGAAGATCTCGACTGAGCCTGCAGTTCTTTTACAAAGAAGTGATTGTCAGATGTATGCAACGAATTAATCCTTTTAAAGCCACTTTCTGACAACAAATTGAAGACTTCATTATTATTCCTGCTAACCTCGACCATTAAAGCATTAACATTAGCAAGAGTTGTTTTAGCCCCCTTCAATACATCAAGCTCAGCACCCTCAACATCAATTTTGATAAAGTCAGGTTCAAATCCGATTTCTTTACAGATGTTATCCAAAGTATCCGCTTGTACCTTAATAGAATTGACCGATGACGAGAAATACCGAGACTTTTGCTGCGACTCATTTTGAGACTGCGTAAATTCAGAAATCAATGAATTCGTGAAGCCACCAAATTCTTCTGTATGCAACTCAACATCACCGGAAAAGTTAGATGCTGCTTTTTCTATAATTTTAGTTTTGGGCAAGACATTTTTTTTCAGGTAAAGAAGACTTTGTGGCGTTGGCTCCAGCACAACAACCGTGCCATCATCACTCACCATACTTTCAAAAACCTGAGTCAAATAACCTATATGGGATCCAACCTCTAAAACGGAATCACCTTTTTTTATGAATTTATAAAAATAAGACAGCTCCCCTTCCTCTCTTTTTCTCCCGTAATACCAATATCCTTTATGGCTGAATGTTTGCAGATAAAAATCTCTCCCGGTGATGTCATGCTTCCATTTGAACGGAAAATTTAAAGTTTTTAGAAGCGGGATGAAGAGTGATCTTAAAATTGAGTTTTTCGCCAGAAACTTTTTCAAAATTAAGTCCTTATATATCGTTTCAAAAACTGAACCAATTATAAGCCTGAAACTATGCGTCTTGCGATTTTCACCACCATCTTTCCCTGAATTAACTTTGCCACATGAAAAAAGCTCAGTTTAAACTGGCTTCAGTACATTCAGGTTTTGCCATTGCATTATATATAACAATCACTAACAAAGAATGAACTACTCCCACTCAATCGTGCCAGGTGGTTTGGACGTAATATCATAGACAACGCGGTTGATCCCGCGGACCTCATTAACGATACGGGTTGAAACACGCATAAGAAAATCATGCGGAAATGCATAGCAATCCGCAGTCATGCCATCTGTCGACGTGACAGCCCTCAGGCCGCAAACATGCTCATATGACCTGGCATCGCCCATAACACCCACCGTTTTCACTGGCAGAAGGACGGCGAAGGCTTGCCAGATCTCATCATAAAGGCCGGCTTTTCGGATTTCTTCAAGATAGATTGCATCTGCCTCGCGCAGAATATCACATTTTTCTGCGCTCACCTCACCAGGGATGCGGATGGCAAGGCCAGGCCCGGGAAATGGATGCCGCCCGACAAGGTTTTCAGGCATGCCAAGCTCCCGTCCCAGCGACCGGACTTCATCCTTGAAAAGCTCACGCAGTGGTTCAACCAGGGTAAAGGCCATATCTTCGGGCAGGCCGCCGACATTATGATGTGATTTGATGGTCACGCTCGGCCCGCCTGAAGCCGAGACGCTTTCAATGACATCAGGGTAAAGTGTCCCCTGGGCCAGAAATTCAGCCCCCTCGATGGCTGAGGCTGCTTTGTCAAAGACATCGATGAACGTTGCGCCGATGATCTTTCTCTTTTCTTCAGGATCAGTCACGCCTTTGAGCCTGCCAAGAAAAAGTTCAGCTGCATTTTCATGAACAAGAGGAATATTGTACTGGCCGCCGAAAAGCTGAAGAACCTCTTTGGCCTCCCCTTTGCGCATCAACCCGTGATCAACAAAAACACAGGTCAATCTTTCGCCGATGGCTTCGTGGATCAGTACGGCCGTCACTGATGAGTCAACACCGCCGGAAAGCCCGCATATCACCCGGCCTTCATCCCCGACCTGCGCACGTATAGCCGCGATGGCACGTTGCCTGTATGCCGCCATGGACCAGTCCCCGGACACACCGCATACAGTCTTTGCAAAACGTGAAAGCAACGCCGCTCCATCCGGCGTATGCACCACTTCAGGGTGGAACTGAACCCCATAATAGCCGCGCTCTTCATCAGCGATAGCGGCAAAGGGCGCACCGGATGAGGATGCGACGACCTCAAACCCCGCAGGTAATTCAACCACCCTGTCGCCATGGCTCATCCAGACGGGATAGGAGTTGCCTGCATTCCAGATACCGTCAAACAAGGGGCAGGCCGCGGCCACGGTTACATCAGCACGGCCAAATTCACGATCCTCCCCTGGTTCGACCTTGCCGCCGAGTTGCTGGCACATCGTCTGCTGGCCATAACAGATACCGAGCACCGGGACACCAGAGGAAAAAACGATATCAGGGGCGCGGGGAGTATCCGCAAGCGCGACGGAATTAGGTCCTCCGGAAAGAATTATACCTTTGGGAGCAAGTGCCGAAATACGATCAGGGTCGGCTGTACAGGGCAATATCTCAGTATAAACGCCATCTTCACGCAGACGACGGGCAATCAGCTGGGTGACCTGACTGCCGAAATCAAGAATCAGAATTGTATCGGTCATTATGCAGCCTAAAAATCAGGACGGTAGTTGGGAGCTTCTCTTGTAATCGTGACATCATGAACATGGCTTTCCTTCAACCCTGCCCCGGTGATGCGAACGAATTTCGCGTTCCTGCTCATTTCAGTGATTGTGGCGTTACCTGTATACCCCATGGCCGCTTTCAGCCCGCCCAGCATCTGGTGGATAACAGCGCTGGCTTCGCCTTTGTAAGGAACCTGACCTTCGATACCTTCCGGCACAAGCTTGAGTGGCTGGGAGATCTCCGCCTGAAAATACCGGTCAGCAGAGCCGCGCGCCATCGCCCCCAGTGACCCCATCCCGCGATAGGCTTTATACGAGCGCCCCTGATAGAGATAGACCTCACCCGGAGTTTCCTCCGTTCCGGCAAGCATGGACCCGATCATTGCACAATCTGCCCCAGCCGCGATGGCTTTTGCAAGATCACCGGAATATTTAATCCCGCCATCAGCGATTGCGGGAACACCAGCCTTCCGGCAGACAGCCGAGGCTTCCATGATCGCGGTCAGTTGCGGCACACCGACACCGGCAACCATTCGTGTTGTGCAGATTGACCCCGGGCCGATACCTATCTTAACAGCATCGGCACCCGCCTTAATAAGAGCCTCCGCACCTTCAGCCGTGGCGATATTCCCGGCGATGATCTGAACCTCATTGGCCATTTTACGCACATTAGCAACCGCATTGAGCACCCCTTCGGAATGACCATGGGCGGTATCGACGACAAGAACATCCACGCCTGCTGCCATCAGGGCTTCTGCCCGCTCAATTCCATCCTGTCCGGCCCCGATCGCCGCACCTACGCGCAATCGCCCTGAACTGTCCTTGGCCGCATTGGGATAGGTTTCCGCCTTTTCCATATCCTTTACGGTTATCAAACCGATGCAGCGATTTTTGTCATCGATAACCACCAGTTTTTCGATGCGGTGAGCGTGGAGCAGTTTTCGCGCCTCATCATGGCTGATATTTTCAGGTGCGGTGACAACATTGCGCGTCATCAGCGCGGAAACTTTTTCATTCGGATCAAGAGCAAACCGCACATCTCTGTTGGTCAGAATGCCGACAAGAACATCTGATCCTGCGGCGACAACAGGAATACCACTGATACCTTGCTTCTGCATTAACGCGAGCGCGTCACCAAGAGTCTTGTCATCTTCTATGGTGAGAGGATTAACCACCATCCCGGCCTCAAATCTCTTGACCATGGCAACCTCACGCGCCTGATCCTCAGGAGACATGTTTTTATGAATTATCCCGATACCGCCAAGCTGGGCCATGGTAATCGCCAGCCGGTTTTCCGTGATCGTATCCATGGCCGCTGAGACCAGCGGGATATTAATGGCAATATCCCGCGTCAGGCGAGTCTGCACATTGGCGTCAGCCGGAAGAATGGATGATGCAGCAGGTTGAAGCAGTACATCATCAAAAGTAAGCGCTTCTGAAATTGGCATAATGCCTCCATATGGTGGAAGCGTCGCATTATATCCAAACACCGTTCAACTGGGAAGAGCCAAGAACAGCGTTTTGAGCAAAATATGGAGATCAGTTCTGAGAAATATCATCATCTTGTGGCTGGCCACGAAATCCCATGGCCAGAACATAGCTTTCCACTGATTCCTGCCGACTGGCTGCAGGCTTCACATGTCTGACCGAGGCAAAATCTCGCCGCATGACCTCAAGCGCGGACCTTTCCGCACCACCGCGGAAACATTTGGCGAGGAAAATTCCGCCGGGGGCAAGTATCCGCTGCGCCATATCAAGCGCGATATCAAGAAGCGCGGTGGTGCGCAAATGGTCCGTTGCCCGGTGGCCGGTTGTGTCAGCCGCCATATCTGAGAGGACAACGTCGGCTTTACCATCCATAGCCTCAATAAGGGCATGCATCATGGCATCATCGCTGATATCACCTTTGAAAATGATCGCTCCCGGAACCGGCTCGCAATCAAGAAGATCGATACCGGCGAGCACCCCATGCCCCTGGGTCAATCCGATTTTCTGACTTGCATATTGCAGCCATCCCCCCGGGGCACATCCGAGATCAAGAACCTTGTCATGCGGTTTTAAAAGAGAGAATTTCTGGTCAATCTGTTCGAGTTTAAGTGCAGCGCGGGAACGAAAGCCTCGTGACTTTGCCTCAGCCACAAACGGATCATTAAGCTGCCGCTGTATCCATCGGCGGGAAGATTCTGTCCGGCCACGTGATTTTTTAGGGGTTTTCGTAATTCCTGCTGAGCCACGATAACTCCTGCCACTGGCTCCCTTTTTCTGATCAGGCCCTGGCATAATTATTTCCCGGCAAACGCCCTGAAAAAACAGCTTCTCTCCCCGGTGTGACATGCTGCGCCCACCTGCTCCACCTTCAGGAGAATTGTATCGCCGTCACAATCGAGACAGGCGTCAACGAGTTGCTGGGTATGGCCGGAAGTTCCCCCCTTTTCCCACAATTCCTGTCTTGATCTCGAATAGTAGGTCACTTTTCCTGTGCGCAAGGTGATATCAAGGGATACAGCATTCATCCAGGCCATCATCAGCACGTCACCCGAAGCCGCGCATTGTGCTATTGCCGGAACCAGACCATCGGAATTAAAGCGAACATTTTCAATCGTGGCGAGTTCCATTCCTTACTCCGCAACAGATGTTGTGCCTGAAACCATACGACGGATACCATTATATAGTGACCTGATATCACCACCAATGGCCAGCGTTGATGGCACAACAAATAATACAAGGAGGGTGGTAATCCCGAGACCGAAGACAATCGTTGTTGCCATCGGGATCAGAAACTGCGCCTGCAGGGATTTTTCAAACATCAGCGTTGACAGGCCGCAAATCGTGGTGATTGAGGTCAGGAGAACAGGCCTCAGCCTGTCGGTGGCGCCGGAGATGATGGCCAGCATGCGATCTCCGTCCACTTCTTCCATCCGCCGTTCAATAGTGGCGACAAGAATGATCGAGTTATTGACCACAATCCCTGCCAGGGCAATCAGCGCGAACATGGAAAGAATAGTCATCGTCAGCCCCATCAGATAGTGCCCGACCACCGCCCCTATCAACGCAAAAGGGATCATGATCATCACCGCAAGCGGCAGAACCCACGATGAAAACACCCAGGCAAGAATCACATAGATGCAAATCAGTGCGATCATCCCGCCTGTCTGCATGTCGGCAAAAGCCTCAGTCCTTTCAGTATCCCTGCCGTCGAACCGATAGCGCAGATCATATTTTTCAGCAAGTTCAGGGAGCCCTGCTTCCATAACCTTTTCCAGTGCTTCAGGTGTGGAAATCACGGTGGCATCCAAATCACTTGTAACCGACACTTCACGGAAGCCATCCTGACGCCGGACAACAGAAAAGCCGAGTCGGTTTTCAACCGTGGCAATGTCAGCGAGCCGGACAAAGCTTCCATCCGGAGCAATCAGGCGCAAAGCACCAATATTATCTGTAAGCGTCTCATCTTCCGGAAGAGAGAGCCGAACCGTAACTTCTTCATCACCTCGAGGAAAGCGTCGCACCACTGCACCGTCAAGAGCAGATCTTAGCTGCTGGCCCACGGAAGAAACACTGAACCCGAGTGACTTGCCCAGCGGGGTCAGACGAATGATGCGTTCTTCAGCCCCATATGAAAGATTTTCGGCCACCGAATTGGCGGATGGTATTGTCTTGATAATCTCGACAAGTTCGGTAGCCGCCATCTTCAGAATATCAAGGTCATTTCCCATCAGCCGGATATCAATATCACGTCCCGGAGGTCCGCCTGTCGGAGCGCGTATGGTCAACCTGTCCATCCCCGGCATCGGAGTGATCTCATCCCGCCATGCCTTGACGAAATCACGCATCCGCACCTGCCGCTGATCTGCGGTGATAAGTTCGACCTCTACTCCGGCCTGGATATCCGAAGCCCCACCATCACTTTCCTGATCATCGTTCTGGCGATTTGTTCCAAGCGAGGCCACCGCGACCCGGATCAGTCCACCCTCACCGCCGGTAACATTCTTCTCCGCCACTTTGAGGGCACGTTCCACCTCACGCAGCATATCCTCGGTCTGGCTCCTCGAAGATCCCGGCGCCATCACGACATTGCCAAAGGCAACATCAGCTTCAGGAGATGTGAAGAAAACGAAATTCACCCTCCCCCCGGCCATCATGCCGATGGAGAGGATCAGGAGAGCAAATGCAATCGCCAGCGTCGAATATCTCCAGCGCACCGACAAGGTGACCAGCTTGTTGAACGGCCCGTCCCTGAAGGCGTTGAAACCCTCATCAAAAAACCGTCGGAAAGAGCTTTTCCGGGAAGCGGAACTGCCAAAATGCGCAAGATGTGCCGGCAGGATGAAAAATACTTCAATCAAACTGGCGATCAGCACCGCCACAACCACCATCGGAATGGCTGAGATTATTTCGCCAATAATGCCTTTTACCGTGAACAGGGGCAGAAAAGCAGCCACCGTGGTGAGCATGGCGCTTACCACGGGTGGTCCCATACGGGTTGCCGCAAGACCAGCCGCCTGATCCAGAGGCAGATTCCGACGTTGGCTGAGGTATTCCGAATGCTCACCGATCACAATAGCATCATCCACCACGATGCCTAAGGCCATGATCAGGCCAAAAAGGGAAATCATGTTGATCGTCTGCCCCATGGCAAGCATGACACCGAATGTGGCGAGGAAGGCGACAGGGATTCCTGCCGCGACCCAAAACGCAACCCGTGTTGATAAAAACAGGAACAGGACAAGTACCACCAGCACAAGACCGCTGGCACCATTTTTCAGCAGAAGGTTAATACGTTCCTGAATGAGATTGGCCTGAATATTATACTGCTCGATAATCAGCGTTTCCGGTGCCTTGGTGCGGTAATCCAGAAGCCAGTCCTGAATAACCTGATTGATTTCCAGGGAATCGTTTGTCTTGCCGCGCCTGAATTCCAACTCAACCGCCGGCAGCCCGTTGCGCGTTATTTCTACGTAGGGTTCATCAAAAGATTCCGTAATCGTGGCTATATCACCTAAGAGAACACGGCTGCCATCAGGACGGATCACCACTTCCACATCTTCGTATTCACCAGCTGTCCGGAGAAGCCCTAACGACCGCACCCGCAGGGCACCATCGGCAAAGCGTCCTGCCGGAACATCAAGTGATGACCGTGCAATGGCATTAGCCACATCATCAAGCGGCATCCCCAGCCTTGCCAGTTCTGCTTCGCTTACCTCAATCCGGATCACTTCATCCGGAAGACCGGAGATAATCACCTTGTCAACACCAAGCCGCTGAAGGTCTTCCTTGATTGATTTCGAAATACTGCGCAAGGCTTCGATACTGAAGGGACCGGACAATACAAGTTTGCTTATTGTATCCGTGAATTCTGCCCGGATGACTTTGGGTTGATCCGCTTCTTCAGGAAAGTCGATCTGACCGACAGCTGTTTCCACATCAGCCAGCCCCTGCTTCATATCAGCGCCGAATTCAAACTCCACCTGGACAGAAGCAAGACCTTCATAACTGTTTGAGACGACTTTCTTCACATTGGTTATCGTGCGAAGCTCCGGCTCAAGAAGCTGGATGATGTTGGCATCAATGTCTTCAGCCGTTGCCCCGGACCAGCCGACATTGACAATCACAAGCTCGACTTCAAAACTTGGAAAAAATTGCCTGTTCAGCCTGTCAAGAGAGACAAGGCCTACCGCCAGCATCAATATCATCAAAAGGTTTGCCGCAGTCTTGTGATTGATAAAGAACTGCAGAAATGGTGACGCCTTCATCTTTGTTCCGCCTCAACCCGCACCCCTTCACCAAGGCCGGGAATTCGTGTCGTCACGATCTCATCATTGGCATTGAGCCCGCTTGAGACATAAATCTGCCCGTCCGTCTTTGCCTCGATTGTCACCATGCGGGCTTCAGCGCGTCCCTCAACAATTACGAAAACCGTATCGTTGTCAAAGAGTGCAGCTTCGGGAATGATCGCTATATCCTCAAGAAGAACCGATGCAAACTTGACTTCAACAAAAGCCCCTGCGGGGATCGGCGCATGCTGATCCGTCCCGGGCCCGGGCAATACGGCGTAAAACCTCCCGCCTCCCTCGCTTGCCGACACATTGCTTTCGGCACGAACAATGCGGCCATCCACCGTTTTGACGCTTTTGCCTCCGGTCTTCCATGAAATCTCAACATTCTGGCCAAGGACATCACCATAGGCCGCATAGACGTTGGCAGGAACGACAAAGGAGACTTCAAGGCTGGAAAGATCGGTAATCGTGCCAAGGCTGGTTGCGGAAGACAGCACTCTCCCCTCGCCGATTTCAACATCAGAGAGAACTCCGGTAAATGGTGCTCTCAGAACGGAGTCACTCAGTTTCTTTTCCGCGCGTTTCAGGGCGATTTTCAACTGGAGAACCTTTGAGCGGGACTGGCTGAGCGAATTTTTTGCCATGGAAAGCGCAAGACGTGATTCTTCCAGAACGGCTTCACTCGCTACAGAAGCCGCCTTCATCTGGGTTATCCGCTCAAATTGACGCTGCCTCAGATCAAGCTGAATTTCCAGCTCGGCGACATTGACCTCTTCCGCGCTCAACTGCAGTTTAATTTCGTTCCGGTCAAGTTCGAGCAATTCGGTATCAAGACGGGCAAGTTCTTCGCCTTCGGAAACAAAAGACCCGTTCCTCATCAACTCGGACACCTGATCGACTTCACCTGCTATGTTGAAGCTAAGATTTGCCGTTCGTGTTGCACGGACAGACCCGAAAGCCCTCAAGACAGGGCGGGCATCTTCAATTCTGACAATATGTGATGTCACCTGACGGACAACTTCCTGTCTCGGCTGGGGAGCAACCTCAGGTTTTGTGGCAACAAGGGCGCGATATCCGATCACTCCCAGAGACAAGATGGCCACGGCAAGAAGAAACCTGGAAAAGACTGCCGCAAATCGTCCAAGTCGAAATTTAATCATTGTTGATATTCCAGTATCGGTTTCAGCATCATCCTGCTGGTCCAAAAAGAAACCGGGGAAATATATATGCCAGCTCGGAACAGGTGCACTCTTACCACAGGAGATAGGATGATGGAAATGATCTTCAAGAAAAATCATCCATCTGCGACACGATACAGCAGTATGAAGGTCAGGTTTTACAAATGTGGTGGTCAATTCACTGCCAAAGGCTTATTGTCAATTCAATTAGGATGAAGGAATTACATGACTGCTCCCGCCTCCTGGCAGCATCACTCCAAAGCGACCTTGTTTCTGTCATTGCCGCTGATTGTCGGACAGATTGCCATGATCGGTATCTGGACGGTAGATATTCTCATGATGGGGTGGATCAGCACCGAAGCACTCGCCGCCGGAACCCAGGCAAACCGGCTTTATCAGCCCTTTTATTTCATCGCGCTGGGATTGACCATTGCCGTCAGCCCGCTAACCGCCCAGGCTTTAGGGGCGTTCAGACGCCGTGAAGCCCGGCGCGTCATGCGTCAGGGTATCTGGCTTGCCACGATTTACGGCGCCATCACTATGATCCCGATGTGGTATGGCGAAATCCTGCTTCTGGCTCTGCAACAAGACCCTGAGATGGCCCGCGATGCCGGCCCGTTTCTGCGGATGCTCGCCCCGGGTATGATCCCGACTTACATCTATTTCGTTTTGAGACATTACGTTTCCGCCCATAACCGGCCCATGCCACCGGTAGTCATCAATCTGATAGGTGTGGGGATCAATCTGCTGCTCAATAAGATACTTGCCGATGGCTGGTTTGGATTGCCGGCTCTCGGCATTGCCGGAATTGGTCTCGGCACATCGATAACCTTTACAATGATGGCGGTAATGCTGTCGGTTTATGTTGCCACTCAAAAGCCGTTTCGCTTCACCCGTCCTTTTGCCCGTATGTTCAGGCTGGATCCCTTTATCATGAAACGCTTGCTGCTGGTCGGTTTCCCCATCGGGATAACTCTTCTTGCAGAAACAGGAATGTTTATTTTTGCCGGGCTTTACATTGGTATTTTCGGGACACTTGCGGTTGCTGCTTCTGGTATAGCAAACCAGATCGCGGCGGTGGCGTTCATGGTGCCGCTTGCCATAAGTCAGGCTTCAACCATTCGCGTTGGCCATGCCGCAGGACGCCGGCATATCGGGGATCTCTTCAGGGCTGCTGTCACCGCGCTGATGCTGACAATAATCATCTGCCTTGCGCTGACCATACTTCTGATTGCTGATCTGGAGGTGTTTATCGGCGTATTTCTGAATTCCGAAGACGGACAATATGATCAGGTGATGTCCATTGCCATTCCCATGGTCATGATTGTAGCCCTGTTCCAGCTGGTGGATGGTTTGCAGGCTGTTTTCACCTCTATCCTCCGGGGGATAAATGACACCCGTATCCCTGCTCTGGCCTCAACCTTAAGCTACTGGGGTGTTGGTGTTGCAAGTGGTATATGGCTTGCCAGCGGTCTCGGCTGGGGGCCTATTGGCATGTGGTGGGGATTATTCCTCGGCCTTATGGCAGGGAGTCTGCTGCTGGGCTGGCGCTGCGTGGTTTCCTGGAGGCGCATTCTTGCCGGAGGAAGAATTGTCCAGGTTTAATCGTGTGGTATGGTAAAACATGAATACATCAAAGATCGATTTGCCAATCTTCAGCTCTACACCACGCTGGCCGGAAACCCATCCTTCATTCAACGAAGGCAGGCCGACCGAAACATCGGACATCGTTGCCGCCAGCACCGCAATCGCACCATATCTGCATCGGGTTCAGCAACGCTTCGGTGATGATCTGAGCCGCATACTTGAAGGTCAAGGTGAGGCGATATTTATCGAAGCGGTGGCCCTCTTTCATGAGCGGCTTGACCAAACAACGCAGGATGAAGAGATAATGGCGGCCATACGCCGGTTTCGCGGGCGCGTGAATCATCTGGTCGCAATGAGTGATATTTTCGGAATTTCCCCCCTGCCGGAGCAGATTTCCTGGTTAAGTCGGTGCGCGGGCATCACAGTCGAATCTGTGTCCAGATGGATTTGTGGTCCCGGCCCCGATGGCGAAGTTGCACATCAGGGATGGTTTATTCTTGGAATGGGAAAGCTCGGTGCCGGAGAGTTGAATTTTTCATCCGACATTGATCTCATCATTATTACCCTGCCAAATGAAGATGAAAACGCCAATGCCAACTATGTTCGCAAGGCACGCCGATTAACATCACTGCTCAGCACGCCGACGGCTGACGGCATTGGCTGGCGGGTTGACCTCAGACTTCGCCCGGATCCGGGGGCAACACCCATTGCGATCCCGCGTGATGCTGCCATCAGTTATTACGAATCTCTTGCCAGAACATGGGAAAGGGCCGCTTTCATCCGGGCAAGACCAATTGCCGGCAACTTAAGCGCTGGCGAAGACTTTCTCAAATCCATCCAGCCTTTCATCTGGCGGCGCCATCTTGATTATACCGTGCTTGAAGATATGCGTGTCATGCTGCGCCGTGATGCACGGGACGATCACCTTCTCGGTTTCAACATCAAGACAGGTATTGGCGGTATCAGGGGGATTGAATTTTTTGTGCATGTGCATCAGCTGATCGTCGGTGGAAGAGAACCGGCACTCAGAGAAAAAGAAACAACCAAGGCTCTCTTCAGGCTTGGCGAAGGGAGTTGGATCACAAGGGAGGAAGCAACACGCTTGAGCGAAGCCTATTATATCTGGCGGCGGCTGGAACATCGTCTGCAGATGATCGGAGACGCACAGACGCATCAGCTCCCCAAAAGCGCGGAAGCCTTGCAGGCAATAGCTGCCTTTTGCGGACATGAGACCTCAGAAACCTTCCGTGAAGCTGTTATCCGGCTCAGTGATCAGGTTGTTGCCGACACGGCAGCGTTGATCAAAGCAATCGGTGATGATGACAAAGAGGATCAGGACGCATTTCAGAACTGGCTCTATGGCAATACAGAAAGCAGGGATGATGCCGCGATGCATCTGACCTCACTCGGATTTCAGGATCCTGTAAGTCTTTTTGCCGTATGCGAGGGATGGATGGCCGGACGCGCACCAGCAACCCGGTCCGATCAGTCAAGGGAAAAGCTACGGCGTATTCTTCCCAGATTGATCCGCCGGTTTGCAGAAACCGATAACCCTGATCAGGGGTTCAGTAGCTTTGCCGTTCTTGTGGACCAACTCCCCGCAGGCTTACAGCTCTTTTCCCTGCTTGAGAGCAACGACGGACTGGCCACGACACTTGGAGCGATTGTGACAGGCGCACCATCACTACGGGAACAGTTGATCCGTCATCCCATGGTGGTGGATCGCCTGATGTATGAAGATTTCTGGGATGCAAATATTCCATGGGATGCCCGGCGGGCTGAACTGAATGCCGCGCTTGAAGACGCGCGAGATTACCAGGATGTTCTCGATATTCTGCGTCGGATACAGCGAGACTGGTCATTTCAGATTGGTGTTCAGATGATGCATCAGGTGCTGGATCCTGTCGCCGCCGGAAAAGCTTTTTCAACAATCGCAAACATATCCATACAGGCTGTACTGCCGGTTGTTCATCGCCAGATGATCGAACGTTATGGCGATATTGAGGGCGGCTCAATGGTGGTGCTTGCCCTTGGTCGTCTCGGTGCTGAGGAAATGACCATACTGTCGGATCTTGATCTCATCTGCATTTACGACTGTGCCGAAAATGCAATCTCCTCCGGGCCCAGATCATTAAGCGCAAGCCAGTGGTTCACACGATTTGTCCAGCAACTTATCAACGCCCTGACGGCCCCTACCGCCGAAGGCAGATGCTATAACGTTGATATGCGACTTCGCCCAAGCGGCAACGCCGGGCCAGTGGCGGTACATATTGACAGTTTCCGGCAATATCAGATGGAAGAAGCCTGGTTATGGGAACATTTCGCCCTGCTCAAAGCTCGTGTTGTCGGAAATACAGGCTCAGCAACGCTAAGCTGTGATGTTGAGGATATAATCCGTAAAGCCCTCTTAAAGCCCCGCAAAAGTGATGAGATCAGGGCTGAGGTTATCACCATGCGTGAGCGCATACGCAAAGCCATGCCGGCAAAATCCGCCCATGATCTTCGCCACCGGGATGGCGGCCTTCTTGATCTGGATTTTCTTATCCAGATGCTTCAGCTTATGCCTTCATCCGATGATATTAAATTTTTCCGCTCAACCCGTCTTGCCGTGCCCGAACTTGCCCGCAGGGGACTTCTTGATGAAGAACAGGCCGGTTTTCTTAACATAGCCGTGGATCGTCTGACGGCCCTGCACCAATGGATACGCCTTATCTTTCCCGAAAACAGATCAAAACCCAAGGGCGAGATGATCTTGCCCGAGATATTTGCAACACTCAGCGGGCATGTGGATTATGAGACGCTGGATGCTGAAATTGATGATATTTGCGGCAGCATAAGTGCCCTTCTTGATCAATGCCTTATTCCCGACAACCCGGAAAAAAGTCCGGGGTGACAGGAAATCTGCATTTGAGAGATTTTACGTTTGCAAATTATCCATCAAGAGAGTAGAGAGCAGGACTAAAGCAGACCAGATCTGCACTATTTTTCAACACTAAAGGCTAAACAGGAGCTTGGAGAATGCAGGCAGCGTTGCTCTCTTCATGGACCTTGTTTTTTGGCATTTTCCTGTTTATGGCCGGAAATGGTCTACAGGGCGTTCTGCTCGGCACAAGGGCGGAACAGCTTGCTTTTGGTGACCTGACCACCGGCTTTGTCATGTCCGGTTACTTCTTTGGATTTCTGCTTGGTTCAAATCTTGTGCCGCGAATGGTGAGTCGTGTCGGTCATGTCCGGGTTTTTGGTGCTCTGGCCGGACTTGCTTCATCTTCCATTCTCGTTCACGCCCTTTTCGAGCTTGCATCGCTGTGGCTGTTGATGCGTATCATCACCGGTTTTGCCTATTCCGGCATGTATATTGTCGCCGAAAGCTGGATCAACGACAAAGCTGATAACAAGACACGAGGCAGTCTCCTTTCGATTTATATGATTGTGTCCATGCTCGGGTTGATCATGGGTCAGCTCCTGCTTTCGGCAGGAGAACCGGAAGACGTTGGTCTGTTTCTGATCGTATCCATTCTGGTTTCGATTGCTGTCATCCCTATTCTGATGACGGCCGCAAAAGTACCGGACATTTCTGAACCAGAGAAAATCTCTCTCTTCCGTGTCTATAACGTCTCTCCGCTGGCGGTGATCGGCATGGGTTTCAACGGCATGTCTTCGGCGGTGATTTTCGGCATGGGGGCGGTCTATGCCAATAAGCTTCATTTCAGCCTGAATGAGGTTGCGGTGTTTATGTCGTCGATCATGGTCGGCGCGCTGATACTGCAATATCCTATCGGCAAGCTTTCCGACATATTTGACCGGCGGACAGTTATTCTCGTTGTCCAGATACTCGCCACCCTTACCGCTCTGTTCGGATTTATCGCCCAAAGCATAAGCTATCCAATGCTACTTGTTGCCGGCGTGATTTATGGCGGTGTTCATACGCCGCTATATTCGCTCTACATTGCCCATGCGAACGATTACCTGACCCCAAAACAGATTATCGCCACGTCTTCGATGCTGGTGATGATCAATGGAGTCGGGGCTGTTCTCGGCGCCCCGATTGTTGGGTATTGCATGAAAGTCTTCGGGCCGTCCGCATTCTTTCCAACCATGGCAGTCATGCACTTCATCATGACGGTGATTGTCATCATTCGGATGCAGATACGCGATGCCATGCCAAACGAAGCTCAGGCACCTTTTGTTGCCATGCCGCAACGCGCAACAGGTATTGCGACCAGTTTGCTGCCTGAAGCGGAATGGCAAGATACAGCTGCGGCATCCAAGGAAAACTGATATTCACCGAACAAATATGCTTCTTTGGCATACTTTATCTCTGGTTCAGAGAAGGCCCAGATCTCTCAGTTCTTCGGCCATTTCCTGCGGCATGACATCATCAGGGGACTCCCCCACCGGAAGATCAATCGGGGCATCAGTCTCTTCAAGGTAGCGCCAGCCTTGGAAAGGACGGTGACGTCGCTCAACCACGCGAACCAACCCTGGCTTCATGACAATGCCGCAGGAAACGCCGCCATCTTCCCGTTCAATTTCAACGAATTCTTCGATCAGTTGACGGACACACATTCGCCCTTTGATAATCCAGAACATGCTGCCACCCGGAAGAATTTCTGCGGCACGTCTCGGGAAGGATCGTGTTGTATGCATGATACGTCCGCGGCGCTCCAGCACCTCATCATGCCATGCGGTGAGGCTTTCTATACTAGTTGATCCAACGGATAACTTTTTAAGATGAAGTGGCATTGCTATCCCGTTATTGCATCAGACAAGGAACATCGCCGCAAGGCCAAGGAATGTCAGGAAACCGACCACATCGGTGACTGTTGTGATGAAAACCGATGATGCTACGGCCGGATCAATTCCAAAACGTTCCAGTGCGAGGGGAATCAGCGTTCCTGTCAGCCCCGCAATGATGAGGTTGGCAAGCATCGCCATGCCCATGATCAGGGCAATTTCCGCCTGACCAAACCAGAACCATGAAATGGCACCGGCAGTGACCGCAAAAACCATGCCATTGATAAAGCCGACGCTCAGTTCACGAAGAACGAAACCTGTGGCTGTCTGCCTTGAAAGCTGCCTCAGGGCCAGCGCACGGACCGCAACCGTCACCGTCTGGGTGCCAGCATTCCCGCCCATAGATGCAACAATCGGCATTAAAACGGCAAGAGCGACAAGTTTTTCAATCGTTCCTTCAAAGAAACCGATAACCACGGAGGCGACTATGGCCGTCAAGAGGTTGACAAAAAGCCAGGAAAACCGGGAGCGGATCGTTTCCAGAAGGGTCGAACGGATGCTGACATCACTGATCCCGCCAAGTGCCATAAGATCTTCTTCGGCTTCTTCTTCGATCACATCAACCACGTCATCAACTGTGATCATGCCAACAAGCCTGTTCTGGTCATCCACCACGGAAGCAGAGACCAGACCATACCGTTTGAACAGAAGCGCCACCTCCTCCTGATCCATGGAGACAGGTATCTGATAGGGCGTGTTTGTCATGATTTCAGACATGCGAACCGGACGTTGCGAGGCCAACAGTCTTGAAAGCATCACCTGCCCAAGCACACGGCGCGCCGGATCAATAACGACAATGGCGTAAAAATCTTCTGGCAGACCATCCTGGCTACGCATGAAATCAATCGTCTGGCCTACTGTCCAGTGGGATGGGCAGACCACCACCTCCCTTTGCATCAGGCGTCCGGCGCTGTCTTCAGGAAAGGCAAGTCCTTCTTCTACAATCAGTCTTTCCGCAACCGGCATAGCCGCCAGAATAGAATCACGTTCTTCGGGATCAAATTCTTCAAGAATATCCACCGCGTCATCACTGTCGAGTTCCGGCAGAGCCTTTGCCACCCCTTCTGCACCCATGATTTTGAGCGCCACATCAAGGAGATCATCGTCCAGAAAAGCCAGGGTTTCAGGGTCCAGCCCTGACCCCATGTAAGTGAAAAGGCGCTTTCGCTGCGGCATATTCAGCCGCTCAATAAGATCAGCCTGATCCGCCGGATGCAAAGGTGATACGAGGGCGCGAACACGCGATATCTGCCCTTCGGCAAGTGCGTTGATCACCGCAGCTTCAACCTTCGGCGTCATGCCATAGAGGCTGAACAACGCTGTCTGGTCTTCACGTCCGATCTGTGAGTTTGCTTTCTGCTCTGACACGCCGGCCTCCTGACGAGGTTCTATCAAAATCGTGGATTTCGTCAATCCTGGAGGTTTGGCACCTAGCTTTCTATATCAAACAGGCCAAGGCGGCGACGATAAGGGTCAAAGCGAATATTATAGCCTAGAGGTGGCTGTGACCGCTGGGCACATTCCATGCGTTCACAGACATGGCAACCTATTCCAATTTGATCAGGTTTTCTGTTCTTTCCAAGATCATGGGTGTCCGCATAGACAATATCCCTAGCCTGATTGACATTGCAACCCAGCCCAACAGCAAATTCAGGTTCCGGCTGATCCTTCGGAGTCCATTGCGGGGAGACCGTACGTGCCATGGTAAAAACCTGCTGACCTTCTTCAATTTCCGCTACCTGGGTCAGTATCTTGCTGGGAACACGGAAAGCCTTATGCACTACCCAGCGCGCACATGTACCACCATGATTGGCAAACTGCATTTTGCCTGCTGAAAGACGCTTTGAGACATTCCCGGCAGGGTCAACACGGATAAAGAAGAAGGAAATCCCCCGGTCCCCCGGCCTGTTCAGCGTGGTCAGACGATGGCAGACCTGCTCAAAACTGACCCCGAAGCGACGACCAATCAGATCAATATCGTATCTCAATTTTCGTGCCGCATCAGCAAAGGACGTGTAGGGCATCATAACCGCACCTGCAAAATATCCGGCAAGGGTGTTTCTCAACATCCCGGCAATGTGCGGCTGATCCGCTTCTTTTACCATTTTCTCGATGATGTCATGCTGGGTGAGCGCAGCCACCTGCAGCAGCAACTGGAAAACACGTCTCGGACGCCGCAACCCTTCTGAAAGAAGTATCCGCCCTCTATGGGGATCATACTGACGCAAATTTATGCCCATGACATCAGCTGGCACAACCTGAACTTCAATTCCCCTCTCATTAAGGAACCAGCGGCACAGATCAGAATAAAGCGTTTCCTGACCCAAGGATGCCTGCTGCCAAAAATCTTCCGCCGAAGCTTCAAGTTCAGCAAAATAGTTTCCGTTTTCCTGAAGATATATCCGCAGATCTTCCGCAAGAGATGAGGAGGACAGTGGTGATCTCTGGCCTTGTCCTGCTGCAGCCACATTCTGCATCTCAGCCTTGACGATACGATAATTGTTAAAAAACCGGGAAAGTGCGCTTGCTATATTTGGCTGACTGTTAACAAAATCCCGCATTTCGCGCTTAGATACCGAATGCCCTGACATCGCCGGATCAGCGAACATTTCAGTTATATCTGCCATCAGGCGTGTTGTGTCATCCGCCGCGAAATCCTTGAGATCAATATCAAAACTCTGCCCAAGTTTGAACAGAAGCGGCACCGTCACCGGTCGTTGGTTATGCTCAATCAGATTTAGGTAACTTGCGCTGATGCCGATGGCTGCGGCCATATCCGACTGGGTCAGCCCGAGATCCCCCCTGAGTTTGCGGATCTTATGCCCGATCATGGGCTTTTCTCCCATTTCCAGCATCCTGAGCCTCATCCAATTATTCCACTATCACACCTTAAGGCCGAACAGATGATTTGTAAATTAATGTAATTTACAATTTTCACTATTTCACATTTTTACTTCAGCCCTAATGATGATCCCGTTATCATAAGGATATTAATATTCCCCATGGTGTAATCTTCTCTCTCTCCCTCCGGGTTACACCGCTCTTTACGTTTCCTGTAGGTCTGTGGGGGACTTAACAGGACATGAAGCCCGGCTTAGCCGGGCTTCATAGCATCAGGGCATAAGTCATAGAGAAAATTGGTGCAAATGTAATAATCACTCTTTACCTGGCAGGCAAAGAAGATCACCATTTCATTCCATAAAACCGACTGAGGCGGGAAATGAAACTTGATCAGATTGAAACCTTTGTTGTAGGCAACCCTCCCCCGGGGCATGGCGGGCAATATTTTCTTTTCATAAAACTGACAACAGCCTGTGGAATCATCGGCTATGGTGAGATGTATTCCGCCAGTTTTGGCCCCCGGACAATGACCACAATGGCTGAAGATGTCTTTGCCCGTGACCTGGCAGGGGAAGATCCGTTCAATATCGAACGTATGTGGCGGCGGGTTTACAGCCGCGGGTATTCTTCACGCCCTGATATCTCTCTTATGGGAGTGATGAGCGGGCTTGAAATGGCGTGCTGGGATATTATCGGCAAGGCGGTTGAAAAACCGGTGCATGCCCTGATAGGCGGCAAACTGCATGAACGTCTCAGAAGCTATACCTATATCTATCCGGGTGAAGGCATGGACCCGACACGCTTTTACCGTGATGCCGATGCGTCGGCGGAAATGGCGGCAACCTACATCAAAGAAGGATTTACCGCACTCAAATTTGATCCGGCCGGTGCGTATACAATACTGGACCCGCATATGCCGGAACTTGAAGACATCGAAAGATCCGAAGAGTTTTTAAGAAAACTAAGGCAGGCAGTCGGGAACAAAGCTGATCTTCTTTTTGGAACCCATGGGCAGTTTTCTCCATCGGGTGCCAAGCGCATGGCACGTATGATGGAGGCCTATGACCCGCTCTGGTTTGAGGAACCCACCCCACCGGAAAGACCTGAGATGATGGCTGAAGTTGCTCGCGCCACCTCTGTCCCCGTGGCCACCGGCGAAAGGCTGACAACAAAATATGAATTTGCACGGGTGCTTGAACTGGGGGCGGCCAATATCCTTCAGATGAATCTTGGCCGGGTCGGAGGTATCCTTGAAGCCAAGAAAATCGCCTCAATGGCTGAAGCTTTCTATGCGCATATTGCCCCCCATCTCTACTGCGGGCCAATCGTTGGCGCCGCCAATATCCAGATATCAGCAGCGTCACCGAATTTCCTGATCCTTGAATCCATCCGCAAATGGGAAGGCTTTCACAGCGACATACTGAAAACACCGATCAAATGGGAAGACGGATACGTGATCGTGCCAGATACACCCGGCCTCGGGGTCGAGATTAATGAAGACGTCGCGCGGGCCCATCCTTACGAAGGAGACCGTCTGCATCTCACGTCCACTGAAGAGAATGATCCGAGAAAAGCCTAACTTCTCATCCGGCTCGCATTCGCATCGAACAATGGCGTTGGCTGGATGCGAGCGCTGAGCTCTTCGCCAAGCAGTTCAATCGTCCATCCATCATGCGTATCTGCCATCTCCTTGGGCACATATCCCATAGCGACTGACACACCGGAAGCATGGGCAAATCCGCCTGAAGTCACCCAGCCGCAAACCTCCCCATTATGGGCTATCGGCTCATCACCGATGGCATCAGCATCACGCGCATCAACCACAAAGGCCCTGAGCCGCATCTTGCCGCCGTGTTCCTTTTCAGCCACAGCGCCAGCCTTGCCAATGAACCCGGCCTTTTTGTCATAAGCGACAAATCGGGAAAGCCCGCATTCAAGCGGTCCGTAGACCGGCCGGAATTCACGCGCCCATGAGCCGAAATTCTTTTCAAGGCGGAGGGCGTTGAGTGCCCGCGCACCAATCGGACGTATTCCGTATCCGGCACCAGCTTCCATGATCAGATCAAAAAGATATCGCTGATATTCCGGCGTAACCCAGATTTCGTAGCCGAGATCACCAGTATAACTGACACGCCCCATGATTACCGGCGCCATCCCGAGGTGAAACTCCCGCACATCCATGAAACGGAAACCATCGTTTGAAACATCTTCGCGTGTCAGCGAGGTCAGCACCTCCCTTGCCATCGGCCCGGCGATCGACAGCCCGGTAAGGCTCAACCCCATAGCCTGAACCTCAACGGAATCATCATCCGGAAGATGATCCGTAAACCATCTCATATGATAGCTTTCGGCCGCACCCGAGCCTATGATAAGGAAGGTCTCCTCATCAAGCCGGGCCAGCGTGAAATCACCAATCACTTTGCCATCTTCCTTCAACATGGGGGCGAGAGTCATCCGGCCCTGTGCAGGAATACGGCAGGCGAGCATATGGTCAAGCCAGGCTTCTGCTCCTGTTCCCGTCACCATATATTTGGCAAAATTTGAAATCTCCAAAAGGCCGACATTCTCCCGGACAGCCCTGGCCTCATCGCCGACATGATCAAAATCAACACTGCGGCGCCAACTGAAAACATCCTTAAGTCCTTCAGGGGCAAACCAGAGCGCATGTTCAAGACCGCGACTTTCGCCGAACTGCGCCCCGGCATCCTTGAGCCGGTCGTAGATCGGTGTCGTCATAAGAGGGCGTGCCGCCGTCAGTTCTTCATTGGGGTAACGAATGGAAAAGCGGCGCGAGTAATTCTCTCTTACCTTGGCATTGGTGTACTGCATGGAAGCGTAATCACCAAACCGGCTTATATCCATCGCCCAAACATCAAATTCAGGATCACCATTGACCATCCAGTTCGACAAGGCAAGGCCAACCCCACCCCCCTGGCTGAAACCGGCCATCACCCCGCAGGCACACCAGAAATTGGTCAACCCTTCAACTGGTCCTATCAGCGGGTTGCCATCCGGCGCAAAGGTGAAGGGTCCGTTGATAATCTGCCTGATCCCGGCGTTTTCAAATGCGGGAAAATGTTTGAAGCCAACTTCGAGAGACGGCGCGATCCGATCGATATCCGGCTCAAGCAACTCATGCCCAAATTCCCACGGCGTGGTGTGCTCTGACCATGGGCGGCAGGCTTTTTCGTATGTGCCCATGAGCATCCCGCCCCGTTCCTGCCGGAGATAGAGCTCACCGTCAAAATCAACCGCATGGATAACTTCCTTGCCCGTGCTTGCGTTGATCTCCGTAACTTCAGGCATGTCTTCGGTCAGAAGATACATATGCTCCATTGCCAGAACCGGCAATTCAAGCCCTACCATCCGGCCCACTTCACGTGCCCAGAGCCCGCCGCAATTCACGACATGCTCCGCAAGAACCTTGCCTTTATTCGTTTCCACACACCAGGTACCATCCGCATTCTGTGACAGATCCTCAACCTTTGTATGCGTGAAATAACTGGCGCCATTCTTGCGGGCTGCCCTGGCGTAGGCGTGCGTCACGCCATAGGGATCAACATGCCCCTCAATCGGATCGTACATAGCGCCGGTAAAATGTTTGGCATCAATGAGCGGCATAAGCTCTGCCGCTTCGGCAGGAGTAATCAGTTCAAGCCCCTTCATGCCAAGATATTTCCCCTTGGCATATACCCCCTTGAGCCAGTCAAATCTCTCTTTCGTGGCCGCCAGCATCACCCCGCCGGTGATATGCATGGTAATATCCTGACCTGAGAGCTCTTCGATTTCCTTATAAAGATCAATGGTGTACTGCTGGAGCTTTGCAACATTAGGATCACCATTGATGGTATGCATCCCGCCAGCCGCATGCCAGGTGGAACCTGAAGTCAATTCAGAACGCTCAAGCAACATGACATCTTTCCAGCCGAGTTTCGTCAGATGAAACAGAACGGACGCGCCGACAACACCTCCGCCAATGACAACCACCTGCGCTTCGGATTTGATCTTTTCAGCCATGGCTGATCTCCTTTTCCCTCAAGGGTATTAAAAGTCTGTTGGTGCGCCGCCTTCTTCTTTTCGTCTGGCAACAAAATCTCTGAGTTCCTCTTTGATACTCTCATCAAGATGTGGCGGCGTAAATTCCTTTAAAATCGATTTCATGATACGGTTAGCCCGTTCTTCCACCCGGAGCGCGCCGTCCTCTTCCCAGGCTTCAAAATTCCGCCAGTCAGAGAGGAACGGTGCATAGAACGCGTTCTTGAAGCGGCGCTGTGTGTGTTCTGCTGCAAAAAAATGACTCCCGGGCCCAACCTCGCGTATCGCCTCAAAGGCCATGGCATCTTCAGAAATATCAAGAGGCCGGTTCAGATAGATGAACTGTTGAAGTATTTCGCAATCCATGATGAGTTTCTCAAAACTGGCGCAAAGACCGCCTTCGAGCCAACCCGCGGCGTGGTAAACCATATTGCAGTGCCCTGAAGATACACCATTCAGTGATTGCACGCTTTCCCATACCGACTGACCATCAGGGAAATTGGCCGCATTTGCATTGGAGCCCCGCCAGGGAAGTTCGTATTTGCGGGCAAGTTGACCCGAGATCTGCATGGCGCGGGTATATTCAGGTGTTCCGAAAGCCGGCGCCCCGGTTTTCATATCAACATTCGAGGTAAAAGCCCCGTACACAACCGGCGTCCCCGGACGCACAGCCTGCAGCAGGACGAGTGCGGCCAGAAATTCGGCATTCTGCTGGACAAGCGCCCCCACAACCGTTGCCGGTGCCATCGCTCCTGAGAGCGTAAATGGACTGACCACCACAACCTGCCCCCGCCTTGCGGCCCGCATGGCCCCATCCAGCATCGGCCAGTCATGCTTGAGAGGTGAAGATGAATTGATATTGGTGAACATCCGGGGGCTTTGTTCAAATTCAGCCCCGGTAAGTCCACAAGCGATACGGACCATTTCCATGCCGTCTTCTATCCTCTCAGGGCCGAGAGAATAAGCATGAACCACCTTATCCGTCAGCGTCAGCATGTCATAAAGCGCATCAAGATGCCGGACCGACGCATGTATGTCGACAGGTTCAACCGGGTAACCTGCAACAAAATGCAGGCAATTGAAAAATTGATTAAGCTTCAGCAGATTCCGGAAGTCAGTTCTTGTGCCGACTCTACGGCCGCCGTCAAGATCGCTAACGTTCGGGGCGGATGCAACAGTTGAATAGGCAAAATGCCTGCCCCCCAGATGAATCCTGCGGGCAGGGTTGCGAGGTGTGACCGTGAACATCGAAGGTGCCTTCTTGATGGCATCCAAAACCAAAGCCCGGTCCATCCGGACATTTTCAGTAACATCATCAACTTCACAGCCAGCAGCCTCAAGCACTGATCTGGCTTCACTGTTCAGGAAAAGAATACCGATCTCTTCCAACACCTGAAGAGATGTTAAATGAATACGTTCAAGTGTCTCTTCATCCACAGGCTTTGCCGGATCATCACTATATTCCGGCATTGACCATTCCAGCTGATCAATTACGGGTTTTGATGACGGCCTGGCCTGCGACCGGCCTGATCGGCGGCGGCCACCTTCTGAAGCTGGTGCGTTCATGCGCCTTGTTTTCCTTTACCCTTCAACCTTAATCGTGAATACTCCCTTGAAAAGCTTAAAAAGGACATTTTAAAGCAAAAATTCGCCTTATCCGGAAATCTCTTCTGGTCAAGAGGATTTCAGCATTCTAAAAGCAGAGAATGATGGTGACGGGGAATGGATATGCCTCTTAAATCCGGAATGAAAATACTGGCCCTTGGGGGAGCACGTTCAGGGAAAACAGCTTTTGCTGAGACAGAAGCGCTCAGGCTTTCAGGCAATATGCGACCTGTATACCTTGCCACAGGTCAGGCTTTTGATGCTGAGATGGAAGAGAGAATATCGCGCCACCGCAAACTTCGGCAGGATCGTTTCGACACCGTTGAAGAGCCTCTTGATATCGCTTCCATCATCCGGACACATGGTGCAAATGATGTTATCCTGATCGACAGCATCGGCACATGGATCACTAACCTGATGCTGGCCGACCGTGACCGCCCGGGGGCATTTGACGATCTTATCGCCGCCCTTGATGACACAAGAGCATCCGTCATACTTGTTAGTGATGAGACAGGGCTGGGTATTGTGCCTGAAAACAGGATGGCAAGAGATTTCCGTGATGATATAGGCCTTCTTAACCAGCGTGTCGCAGCTATGGCGGACAAGGTCGTTCTGATGGTAGCCGGCCTGCCCATGATGTTGAAATAATCCTTATACTACTTGAGGAAATCATTCATGACGTGCTCCTTTTCAGATGCTGAAAGATATCGTGAAGCCATAAAGTCACTGCCTGCGCCTGATCAGGTGGCAATGGATGCCGCGCGTTTAAGGCAGGGACAACTGACAAAACCTCCCGGTTCCCTCGGGCGGCTTGAAGAGATTGCAATATGGATCGCCGGGTGGCAAGGCCGGGAAAAACCTCAACTTAACTCACCTCAATGTCTGATCTTTGCGGGGAATCATGGTGTTGCGGCACAAGGTGTTTCCGCATTCCCGTCTGAGGTTACAGCGCAGATGGTGGGCAATTTCTCGGCCGGGGGGGCT